>Ga0209536_100000174_pt1 | contig 98484 bp, 94 predicted proteins | sample DeeMarSeWOR28_12_FD_187461 | JGI IMG/M metagenome (GOLD analysis project Ga0209536, IMG submission 187461) | Marine sediment microbial communities from White Oak River estuary, North Carolina - WOR-2-8_12 (SPAdes) (version 2) | ecosystem: Environmental > Aquatic > Marine > Intertidal zone >... | reverse complement strand
ACATTATCCGAGATTCGCTTGGCAACGTGATACAAATCCGCTATATTGTGTCTTCCATTTTTGGAAACACAATATATTGTTGACAATGGCTTGAAAATGGCGTAGCTTAACATTAACAGGATTGACGGAACCGACAGATTGAAATCGTGTGGAGAATATCATGAGTGCAATACTGGTCATTGACGATGAAAAAGGGCTTCTGCAGGTAATCCGACAAGCGTTAACACAAAATGGTCACCATGTTGAAACAGCTGCTGATGGAAATGAGGGGATTCGCAAATTTGACGACGGCCGCTTTGACATTGTGATCACCGACATTCGGATGCCGGGCATTGATGGCAACGGCGTAGCTGCGCACATTCGAAAATACGGTAAAAAACCGATTCCGGTAATTGCCATATCGGGAACACCTTGGATGTTAGAGCAGCATGCTTTTGATGTGGTGCTGCCAAAACCATTCCCTCTTCAGGATTTGGTTGAATCGATACAAAACCTTTTGCCCTCTGACCAGCGAATCGCAGCGGGTTCGTAAATACAGACATGTTAAATAGATATATCTGAACACTTCACCAGAGAGGGCGGAGAAATATGCAGAGTGATTTGTAAGATTTTAGCCCTTTCTCATCGCACTCTACACGAGATGGTCGTAGACTCTGGTAAACTATCGGCTAGTACAAAAATTTTCCGTTCTCATATATGGTAATCACCTTACCGGATTTTAAATGAGCGGTTACCCGTTTCTTTTCAGTGTTGACCAAATCCCAATGCAGAGCGGAATCATTAAAACCGAGTTTCTGTTTAAGGGCCCTAGTCAATTTACGACTGTCTCCGACAAATGCATTTGAATATGAAGAGCCGAGGGCGATATGACAGTTACCGTACCTGCCTCCAAAATTTTCGTCAAATAATGTGTTGGCCATAAAGTGGTTTATTTTTGAAAAACGCTTATCCGTCAACGAGAATTCACCCAGCTTATCGGCGCCTTCATCCATTTTTAATTGCTTTCTGACAAAATCACCTCCTAAGGCGGCCGAAATTCTGGTTGCTCGCCCTTTATGAAATTCCAGTCTGACCTCCTTGACACGATTTCCACTGCGATAAGAGGGCTGATCGGCAAAATAGGTTCCCCGTGTTCCGCGCCAGTCGGGAGATGTGAATATTTCAAAACTTGGAATATTGCGCCCAGATATTCCGATCCATTTTCGTTTTTCGCCAGGGGTTACGCATAAATCAATATGGTCCGATTCAATGTGATAGTATTTAACCGATAAGCTATTGAGCCACTTTTTTATAGATTGGGCATTTTTATGTATTCGCTGCCATTCAAATACCGGCGAACGTTTATTCAAAAAGCATGCGGTGGCAATTTTTTTGCAGTATTCCTTACGCGACATGCCAGCATGTTTGGCCAGCTGAGTAGTAGGAAAAACACACAGGGTCCAACTGAAATCACCGCTGGCTTCTCGCTTGGAGAGGAGATCTCGCAGAGCCTTTTGGGCAATCGTGGCTTTGCTGATTTTCCCGGGTTCGATATCGCTCAGATGTGTGAGAGAATCCGGTGCATACAGGAAAATGCTCCCATTTAGCTTAGACAGCAGCTCCTTTTCTCCGGGCGGCAAAAATACTAGCTGTGCGTCGGATGATAACAAATAAAAATTTCTTTCCATCGATACGGTTGGGCTCATGCGTTGGACTGGATGGATACCCTTTGCAAGCAATTTTGCGTAAAGCACCTCAGCCAAAGCAACTGCCGGATTTTGAAAGCGGACAAGCACAATGTCATTTTTTTTTAAAGCTGACTTTTTAGCTGTAGTTAATCCCCAGATCAACACGTCCGCATAGCGCTCCAGTTGTTTGGGAGTGAACATTGAAGACCTCCTAATTTGTGGGTGCTTCCCGCCCTTGAACCTGATCCGAGGCAGAAAACCAGGTTTAAATTACATAACCGGGTTGAATCTCACAGCAAGCAAGCATCCCATAACCGGCAGCCAGCAATCAGTTCTAACTAACTGACCGGCGCACAGAATGCGTCATCAAACTTCATGATCGTCCTTTAGAAACAATGAATGGTATTCGAATTCAGTCAGGTGTTTCCTCAAGAGACGATTGATCATGTTAAAAGCTTCCAGCAGCTCCTCATCCGTCAATCGTTTGATGATCGTGGTCAAGAATTGGTCGTCGGAAAACTTTTGTAGGTAAACCATTAGCGTATGCTCATCCGTCTCTCGATCCGCTCCATATCCGACGAGTCCTTGGTAAGTTTCCACAAAATTATGCGTGTGTGTTGGCAATTTCCTTTACCTCATTCAATCTAAAATTTCATAAATTTAATATAACAGAAAATTAGGCTATCAGAGAGGGAGAAAAAAGTAAACTTCCGATCAACACCAAGTCGATCCCCAGATGACTCGAGGAAAGGCCTTCAATTTGAACTCAGCAGAGCGGTTGCAAATTGCTATGGGTGAGTATGAGAGTTGCAGATGGGGTTTAATTCGGCAGTACTTGTCGTTTATCCAGTACGGTGCGAATAGTATCTGCCAGTTCATCTTTTACAACCGGCTTCATGACAAACTTTTCTATGCCTGCGGTTAATGCTTTTTCTTCCGTAATCGCTTCGTTGAAACCGGTACAGAGGATCACCGGTATTGCAGGATTGATCTGCATCATTTTGCTTGCCAGCTTGTCACCGTTCATTTTCGGCATCGTCATGTCTGTGATGACCAAATCAAAATCTTGCGGATGAGCGGCAAATTCCTCGAGAGCTTCTTGGCTGCCGGTTTTAGCGGTTACCCGGTATCCAAGACGTTCCAAAATTTTTTTAGCAATGTCGATAATTTGCTTTTCGTCATCAACCAACAAAATCCGCTCGGAACCCCTATTATCGGCTTTAGAGATCTCAGATTTTGTCTCCACCTCCATATCGTCGACAATCGGTAGAAACACATTAAACGTGGAGCCCTTATCCGGCTGACTCTCCACTGCTATTTCACCACCGTGATTGTTAACGATGCCGTGAATGACCGATAATCCCAGGCCGGTTCCTTTACCCTGTTCTTTGGTGGTGTAGTAAGGTTCGAAAATACGTTCCAAAACTTCCGGTTCCATTCCATGGCCGGTATCTCTTACGGTCAATCGGAGATGCTTTCCAGGTTTCAAGGCCACTCTATCCAGCGTTTCCTGGTAGCTTATATCAACCTCCTTGAGGCTGACTTCAAGGCTTCCGCCCTTTTCCTGCATGGCATGATACGAGTTGGTGCACAGATTCATAATGATCTGATGGATTTGCGTGGGATCCCCCATAATTGTACCGCAATTCTCGTCCACATCGCATTTGATCTCTATGGATGTTGGTATGGTTGCACGTAGAAGTTTTAGTGCCTCTTTGATGAGGTACTGCACCCTCAGGGGTTTCCGTTCCTGGCAATTTTGGCGGCTGAATGTCAAAATTTGTTGAACAAGTTCTTTGGCACGATTTGTCGCTTTGAGAATTTCCTCCAAATTTTGTCTGGCCTGACTATCCGGAGGGACATCATCTAGAGTCAGTTCGGTGTAACCGACAATCGGAAACAAAATGTTGTTAAAGTCATGCGCGATACCGCCAGCCAGGGTGCCAATTGCCTGTAATTTCATAACCTGCTGCAGTTGTCTCTCGGAGCGCGCCAAGGCTTTGGTTCTTTCCTCTATTTTTTTTTCAAGAACAACGTTCTGGTTTCGCAATAGTCGGTAAAATTCGAGGCTTTCGATTGCATTAGCCGTATTCAAAAGGATAATTGACAACAGCATCATTGATTTATCCGGAATCACATGTCTCTTATCCGGGAGGAGACCGACAAACATGCCTCTAATGCGAGAGGCAGTGGCAATCACATGCAGGACAAATTGTTTTGAATGGTCGTGTGATGAAATGGTTACTCCTCTTCTTTCGCGCATCGCCCAAGCAAAAAAGCCCTTGTCTATCATGTATTCGACCTGATGTCTTACATAGTCCCTTTTTTCTGGCGGTTTGCATGTGACTAAAACAAAATCCGATTTAACCTGGTCGACGAGATATAACGCACTGGCTTCAAAGGGGATCAGATAGCCTAATCTTTTTTCAGCCTCCTGCAGAATCGTTTTTTGACTGTTGCCGTTTTTGATGTTTTTCTGAAAGTCTCCGAGCGAGAGCGCCATCTCAAGTGCATTCTGAATCAGGCGTCTATTCTCCTCCAAATACTCAATGCGAGCCAGAAGCTTTTCAGGATCCATATGTAAGTTTTTGTTCATTGCATGCTAAGCTTGCAGAATTGTTTCAAGCCCGTAAAACTGATGAATTGCCTGGCCGATGGCGGTCTCGAAACAACTCGGTGTCAATTCAAGATCTTCCCAAGCTTTGTTGTCAAGCGGTGGTACGAATTTTTCACCACTGCTGCCGATACCTAAGCCGTTTACGATAATATCCGATAGGTGTACAATGGCTGCCGGGATGGGTTGCTGGGCCTTCGAAGGGCTATGATGGTAGAACACGTTGTTTTCCAACATCAATGGCAGCTTCCACTGGTTCAAGAGTTGCTTGCCGATCTGAGCATGGTTGCACCCCAGAAAATCGGTTTCTTCCTCATAAAGCAAATTAGATCGGATCCTCGACCGACTCAGAACGTTGCGGGATTCCTCCGGGAAATAGATATAAAATATCAACCGGCCCAGGTCATGGAGCAGTCCGGATACAAAAAGCTGTTCGGTTTGGGGAAAGTTTATATTTGCAGCCAAGATTCGCGATAATATGCCACATGCCAGGCTGTGTTTTAGAAATGAATACATGTCGATGATTTCTTTGGGGATAGTTTTAAAAATGGAGAGAATACTGATCCCCAAGGCAAGTCCTGAAATCTCCCTGGTACCTATTAGAGTTACTGCATGGGATACCTTGCTGATTTTTGAAGGAAACCCGAAAAATGAAGAATTCACAATTTTCAACAGTAGGGCTGTCAAACTTGGGCTTTTATTGACCACCTGGGCAATCTGTTCAGCCGACGACACCGGATTGGCAATCACTTCGTTAAGCTCAAAAACGATAGAGGGAATTTCAGGAAGAATAATCTTTTTTTGGATAAGTTTGCTAAAAAAATCCCCTTCATGACTCTCTTCGGGAATGGGGCATTCTTCCAAATAAATCGTGCTGTCTGATGCGACCCCGTGCTGCTTGGATCTGAACATAACCGCCTGGTTAAAAATTTCTTTGATTGCAGGATGCTCCAGATCCGTGTGACTAAAAACGGTTTGTACGACATCCTTGACCTGTTCTATATTCTCTGTGTGCTCTTCGACCTGCAATTCAGCATTGCTTTGGTTTTCACCTATTATCTTGACCTCCGGAATTCCCCAAATTTTGAAGATACGTATATGCTTGGGCTGAATTTTCTCCCCTTTGGTGAGCAACAGTCGGCCGTTTATATCGCGCACGTCTTCCGCCAAAAGTTGTCCGGGTATTAATTTGTCTGTATGTATGACACCCATTTTCTCTGTTTATATATAAGATTCAAAAAGTTAATTGCAGGATCCGGCATTTTGGCGGTTGCGCTGAGTGCGAATTGATCACCGGCGCTGAAGAAATGTACCCGCTTGAAACGCCGCTAGGACGGCTAACGCACTTCTTATAACGTATTATCGTCTAAACCATTTATAAACTTGAGAAAAAATAAACTATTAAGGTGAGTCAACATCGATCATGTCGGTGAAGGAGATCGGATAAGATACCGCAACAGAAGAGAAAAAGCGGAACGTCAATTGCACAGCTCCTCGTGAACTTGAACCCATACCCACGGGCCGGCATTACAAACATCTTTGATCACAAAAGCACAAAAATGAACGTTTAGTTTACGTCATGCACACCTCCGGGGCCTTGCATCGGAGTCGAGTGCTAACAACTGCAGGAATTTGTTAAAATTCCTATTTTGCGAGGATACTTTCAACTAGGCGTTTCACTGCTGTCAGATATGCCTGCATACCGCGCATGAAAATATCATTATGGTTGGCTCCAGGGATTTTTAAAAAAACTTTATTTGCTGCCGGACAAGCCTTATACAGGGTCTGGCCGTCTGAAAAGGGGATGATGTGGTCATGCTCAGCGTGGATTATGAGCGTTGGTTTACGAAAATGCCTAATTTTGTCTACATTGCGAAAGCCCATATTTTCCTTGAATCCCAGTCTCTCCAAATTGATCCCTAATAATTCCAGTAGCGGTCCGGCATGGGCGAAACCACTTTCAATAATGAGACCGTCAATCAAATCTTGATAGTTGGCCGCAATCTCCAAAACCGATGCACTGCCCAACGACCGGCCCATGGGAACTATGGGTCCCGGGAAATTATTTTTTAGCAGCCACTGTCTCACAAAATCGAATATGATATGACAATCCCGCATCATGGCCGTGACGGTCGGTTTTCCGCCGGATCGGCCGTACCCGCGATAATCCACTGCTAAAAAATTAATTCCCATCTGATTGTATACAGCGCTCAGATCATCGTAGTCGGCGACAATTTCACCGTTACCGTGGAAGAAAAGGATATTGCCGCTGAATTTCTTCGTCATATGAAAGCGGGCCCCAATCGTGATATTCTCTTCCACGGGAATCATCGCATTTGTTTTCATTGGTTCATTGGAATCAGACCGATCGGACGTAAACGACGAGATGGACGATTCCGGGCGCGGATGAAACAAAAACCTGAGTACTTCAGGACGGTCCAGTGTTGAATAATCAATTTTAGAAATATCGATCATGGGATAATTCCTACGTTACTCTTTTGGCTTACTGAATAAATTCTTGATCTTGGTCCCCAGGCCTTCCTCTCTCTTCTCGCTTGTGTCCTTTTGCTCTTTTTCTTTACCAGAGGTTGCCGTTTCCTTGGGGGTACCTTCGCCGGCAATTTTAAGAGCCGCGGCACATAGGTCTTCTTTGCCGGATGAACCGGATACCAGAAGAGAGGCCCATCCCGCCGGTCCCAAGAGGGCAAGGCCAATGGTTCTGATTGTTCGTTCCGGGCTGATACCCAGCGATGGGTTGGCCAGGGTGCCACCCAGCTTGAAGGGCTTGGTAATCTCACTTAAGCTCACACTGATCTTGCCGGTTTCTTTGGTTCCGATGCCTTCTTTGGGTTGGGTGTGAATGCCAAAGTCCAGCTCTTCGGTTTTGAGATTGATGCTACCAGTGCCCAGCAATGTCTTGTCCGGGTCATCGATCATAAGGACATCACTTTTGGCCAAGCCGTCTTTTATATTGAAATCACAAACGGCGCAGTTAATAGTTGCTTGTTCAATCTTTTTTGCTAGTGGATTTATTAGCCTTAAGAAGCTGGTAGAAATATCAGTACCGACCAGATCTAGATACTTGACGGGCATTTTGCCTTGACTCAGAACGGCTATTACATCGCCGTTGAGTCCGGCCATCACAGCGGCCACTGATTTTCCTTGCCCCTTCAGGTTGATGTTGACATCGAGGACTCCATCCAGGTCTTGGGCAATCCCCAGTTTCTTGAGCATTTCGCCGAAATCAATTTTTTTTGCAGTTAATTTCGTGGTCAGGTTAGCATGGTTTTCTTTTGCCAGCAGATCCACACTGCTGGTAAGATCTCCGCCGCCGATACTGGTTGTGAGCGGTTTGATGACTAAATGGCCATTTTTTAAGTTTAAGTCTAGATTAAATTTATCCAGTGCAATTCGATGGGTTAACATCTGATCCGCACGAAAACTAACGACGGCATCGATTTGATGGAGGGGTTGAAAATCGAACGGTTCAGCGGAAAATACTTTGTTGCCTTTCCCAGTGCTTTTCTTGGTTTTTGTCTCCGTTTTGCTGCTGTTCTTATCTTGCTTGATTAACGGTCGCAGGTCTAGTTTGGTTGATTGGAATTTGGCATTGATTTGGGGTCGGGTTGATTGCTGATTAAGTTCAATTTCACCGCTAATTTTGCTTTCACCCAGCAAAATCGCAATATCGGATATCTTGAAGCTCTCAAGGGAAGGGGCAATGAGATGCCCGGTAACATCAAACGGCCCCTTAATCGGTAATGGTTTGCCGGTGAATTGCTGGAAGTTGGCTATATCCGGTCCTTTAGCGGCTAGCTTAAGATCAATCCCCTTGACCTCCATCATATTCGTGATGTGGCCTGCAAGGGAGATCGTCGCACCAAGGGCTGTAATGGTGAGATCCAAGGGCCATTGCTCGTTAGGATTGAGTATTCCGGAAAGTTGGCCCATACCGCCGGTAATCTGAAAAGGAGTTTTATTGTAGGTGAATGTTACGTCGATATCAACAGGTGTTCCAAATCTGGAAGCTTCAAATTTAAGGTTTTCGATCGATATGGCCTCGGTTCTCCCGCGTTGGTGATCACTGTAAGTCACCGTCCCGCCCTCGATTTGCACTTGCTTGAATTTAAGAAAATCGTACTTGCTCTCGGCGGTTTTATCACCGACTGCTTTCGGCTCAGGTGTTTGGGGGACGTCAAATTCCAGATTCGATTTGCCGGATGGATCAATTTCAATTAGAAATTCAGGATTCACAACAGTTAACCGGCTGACATGTATGTCGCCGCGTAATATCGGTAACAGGGCAATTTGAACCTCTAAGCGCTGAATCTGTGCCATCTGCGGGCGGGTTCCCCATGATGCATTTTGAAACGCCACGTTATTGACCACCAGCGTCGGAAATAGGCTCAATCCTAGTTTAATATCGCCGCCCACGGTCAAGTCACGGCCGGTATATTCCTTTGCCAATTCCTTAATCCGGGGTTTGAATGTGTTGAAATCATACGACGATGCAATAATATATGCTGTAATAAAAACAGCAATGATGACGGCAACTGAAATGCCCAGTATCCATTTCCAGCGCATGCTAATCTCCCTTTTTGACCATCGATTGTCTCATAACATAAGTGTGGTTAAAGATTTTGGCAATAAGGCGGGCACTGCGATGCAGACAGCCTTGGAATGCCTTCGGGTTGATAATCTCGATTTTGCAAGCAAAGAATTTTCTTAATGTCTGAAATCCGAATTCGCAAAGCGCTTGCCGCTAGTCTTTCAGGGTGGTATTGATAACGATTTGCGAATTCAAGTTTTTTAAACTGCATGCTTGCTCCTATCATTTAAAATCAACAATCGCGGGCGGAGCTAATTTCCGGTCCTCAAACAGATTTAGGGCGGCCAGAAGCACGGCGCGCTGTTTTTGCGGATTGTTCGGGGCATCCAGCGGATAGCCGTGGCGAAACGGAACAACCAGGGCCCGGGGAGGCCGCACTTTTTCGGCCACTTGGCGTAATAGCTGGATTACCACCGTTGATATTCCTTGACGTTCCAATTCGGCGGCAACCAGACACACGGTCTGGTTACACACCGGTCAAACCGGAATAAATAATGCAACGTCGACATTGTCTTCAATCAATTTCGGGACTACCTGGGGAATTGTCTTCTTTATCAGTCGTCCCGGTGCGGTAATTGATCCCATAATAGATAAATGCCGGTGATTCAGGAAACCAATGCGTCGGTCCTCCGACAGCTCCCGCAGCCGATCCAGCGGAAATGCAAGATTGGGATCCTGTTGAATGCCTGAGTGATCAAACGCGTCGCTGCGGTGGGTTTCGATCAGAGTAGACACGTCAATATCGGCCCGGATTTCGCGTATGCTCGGATCACCTCCGCGAATAGTTCTATCGAACGGTTTCTGATCCGAGGTGACCATTCCTGCACTGGATACCAAAACCAGACAGCAGTCTTTCAGAGGTTTTCTCAGGGGGGTCCAGGGTACCGGCTCTATACGCCGCCATGGGTAGGTTTTCAGGAATAATCGATACCTAAATGAGAATTCGTTCAAATCGCCCAATATAACTTATCCTTGCGAGTATTCCTTTTCCGCCATCTCCGCCATTTTGAATTTTTGAACTTTTCCGCTGCCGGTCATGGGAAATCCCGATACGATTTTATAATAGTTGGGAACCTTTTCCGCCGGTATTAGCCTTAGGACATGGGCAGCAATGCTATCCAGAGGTAGGTGACGGCCTTCCTTTAATTTAATCCAGGCTGCAACTTCCTGTCCTCGCTTGGGATCAGGGAAGCCAAAAACCTGGACCTCGGAGACTTCCGCCAGCATGTAAATAGCTTCCTCTACTTCCACAGGATATATGTCTATGCCATCTCTGACGATGACGTCTTTCAGTCGGCCCGTAATTCCGACATAGCCCTGCTCGTCCATGATGCCTAAATCCCCTGTATGAAACCATCCGTTGTGATCGATGGCTGCCGTTGTTGCCGCCGGTCGCTTGTAATATTCCTTCATCAGAAATCCACGGGTGCAGAGTTCGCCTTGTTGATTGGGCGGTAGGGCATTGCCGGTGACCGGGTCGACAATTTTTACCTCATTGCAGGCCAGCGCTGTGCCTATGGTTGACACGCGCAAATTGACGGTATCGTTCGGATGAGTCATAGTGATCCAAGAGGACGCCTCCGTAATCCCGTAGGCGACCGTAATGTTCGAAACTCCGATATCCTCCACGATGCGTCTCATTAATTCTATCGGGCAGGGTGCCCCGCCGATAATGCCCTTCTTCAGAGAACCCCATTCTTTTCGTTGAAATGCGGGATGATCAACAAGGGAAATCAGCATGCTGGGGGACCCGTAAATTGCGGTGCATGTCTCATCGGCAATCGCATTCAAAATTTTAAGCGGGTCAAATATCCGGCAAGGCATAATTAAGGCCGCACCTCTCAAAAGCCCGGCCAATGCGATACAGGTATTGCCGAACATATGAAAAAGCGGGAAAAACAAGCACAATCTGTCATCTGAATTAATTCCCTGGCGTTCAGTGGCAAACATTGACTTGTTGATTAAACCCAGGTGATCTAAAACGACACCCTTTGGTTGGCCTGTCGTGCCCGATGTATACATTATCGCGACCGGGTCTTTCGGATTGACCTTGGTTGCTATTTCGATGAGAGTCTCCTTATCGGCGTCATCTCCTGCGGCCATCAATTCTGACCAGCAAATCATATCAGTATCGGTTGAATCGGAAATGACATAGATATTTTTCAATGTGTCGATTTTTTTTCTGGCCTCAATGGCTACTTTTTTGAATCTTTCCTCATTATTTCCTTCCGCAATAATCAATCCACGGGTCTCAGACTGCTCCAGAATAAAGAATACGTTTTCTTTTGGGGCCGCAGGATCGATCGGGACCGTGACACCCCCAATTTTGGTCAAACCCAGCAGAGCGAGTAACCATGCAGAAACGTTTGAAGCCCAGAGAGCGACTTTATCACCCGGTTGAATCCCATATTTTAAAAATCCGCCAGCAACCCTATCGATATGATTCAGTAACCGTTTATAACTATATCGAATTCCTTCTTCCGTATGAACCAGAGCATCTCTGGAAGGATATCTATCAGCAATCGACTCCAGCACATGTCCGATGGATTTATGGATATAGTCCATAGCGCGTTTTCCTTCTTTCGTGGTTAAAGACTTTCTGGTTACCGTCAATGCCGATGGTTCATTGGCACCCTACTATATGAAAAATCAAAATCAGAGTCCAGCTCAAATTAATGGAATGAATTTATCCCCAACAGCCAAAAATGGTTTGTGATAGCCGCTCTTAGCCGCATGCGGCAAAGGTCGATTTCATTTGCTGGACAATCCGATCGCGAAGTTAAATATTTACCAAATATTTGAATGGAATTCAAAAGTTAAATGGCTTGACATTCTCAGGCCATTTTCTATATATACTAATTTCAGTAACGAGTGGAAATACATTTAACTCAAATGTGACAAAAACGAAAAGTCGATTAGCTTGAGCGATGACGTCATCATAAAAATCGAGAATCTGTCGTTGGCTTTTGGAGGCGTTCAGGCACTCTATAATGTCAACACCGAACTCCGCAACCATGACATTTTCGCCATTATCGGGCCCAATGGAGCCGGAAAGACCTGCCTATTAAACTGTATCAGCCGATTTTATACTCCCCAAGAAGGCCAAATATTTTACAAAGACAAGGACATCCTTCGAGTTCCCACGCACTCCATTGCGAAACTTGGTATTGCACGAACGTTTCAAAATATCGAGCTTTTCAAGGGGATGACCGTCCTGGACAACATTAAACTGGGGCGACATGCATTTCTTAAATCGGGCATCTTTTCTGATTTGATATATTGGGGTCGAACCCAGCGGGAAGAGTTAAACCTGCGGAAGGAAATTGAGGAAAAAATAATTGATTTACTTGAGATCGAGGCGATCCGCAAAAAAGTGGTAGGCACGCTGCCTTACGGAATGCAGAAGCGCGTCGAGCTTGCCAGGGCCCTGGCTATGCAACCGGAGGTTCTGCTTTTAGATGAACCGATGGCCGGCATGAATCTGGAAGAAACTGAAGATATGGCGCGATTTATTCTAAATGTCAATCAAATGTGGGATGTGAGTATCGTTCTTGTGGAGCATGATATGGGGGTTGTTATGGATATTTCAGATCGGGTGTGCGTGCTGGAATTCGGGCAAAAGATTGCAGAGGGTTCACCTCGGGAAATACAGGAAAATCCGCAGGTCATTCGGGCGTACCTTGGTGAGGACGAGAAAGCCTATTCACGCTTGTAACTAAAAGAACCATGAATCAACCAAAATCCTCTACAACTAAGAACCCGCAGAGCCTCCCAGCGCTGTTGATCGGAAATGCCGACCGCTTCGGTGATCAGCGGGTGGCCCTGCGTGAAAAGGAGTTCGGTATATGGCAATCCGTGACCTGGCGGCAATATCTGGATCATGTGCGTGATTTTTCTCTGGGGCTGATTGCCCTCGGCCTAAAACCTGGTCAGACAATCGGCATTATCGGCGACAATCGTCCGGAATGGATTTATAGCGAACTGGCTGCCCAGGCGGCCGGTGCCATTCCGTTTGGTATCTTCCAGGATTCCATACTTAGTGAGGTGGCGTACATCATAGACCACTCCGAAGCCGCCATGATTGTGGCCGAAGACCAGGAGCAGGTGGACAAAATTTTGGATTTAAAGGAGCAATTACCCCGTCTAAAAAAAATCATCTACACCGATCCTAAGGGCTTATGGGACTATGAGGAAAAAGACCTTTTGGTCGATTTTGTTGAAATTGAACGCATTGGCCGGCAATTACACCAGGAAGATCCGGAGCTTTTCAAAAATAATATTGCTGCGATTAAGGCCGACGACTTGGCCATTGTCTGCTATACATCGGGAACTACCGGCAACCCCAAGGGGACACTGCTGACCCATAACAATATCCTCAGCATGGTGGCCTCCCTCGATGAAGTGGACCCCAAGCGGCCTGACGACCAGTTTCTGTCATTCATTCCGTTGCCCTGGATTGTGGAACAGACCATGAGTGTCTTTTCCTCCCTATACGCGGGCTATACGGTTAATTTCCCGGAAGAACCTGAAACGGCCATGGAAGACCTTTACGAGATTGCTCCCAGTTTGATGGTGGCGTCCCCGCGCATGTGGGAGGGTATCTCACGGCAGGTTATGGTCAAACATCTCGATGCGTCCTTTTTAAAAAAATTCATTTACGATCTGTGTCTGCCGATCGGCTACCGCTGGGCGGACTTTAAATTCGAAAAAAAGAGTCCCTCGCTAGGGTGGAAGCTTCTATATTGGCTTGCCTATGCCGCCATGTTTCGAGCGCTGCGCGATCGGTTGGGTTTTTCAAAAGTCCGTTCGGCTATGACCGGTGGTGCTGCTCTGGGGCCGGACGTGTTTCGTTTTTTTCATGCTCTGGGTGTCAACCTCAAGCAGATCTACGGACAAACAGAGGTGGCGGGATATTCAACGATTCATAAGGACGGTGATATCAACTTTGATTCTGTCGGTATCCCCGTCCCGGCGGCCGAGGTTGCTATCTTTGAGCCTGATGCCGAAGGAGTAGGGCAGGTAATATCCCGCGGTCCCGGACTGTTCCAGGGGTATTTAAAGAATGATGAGGAAACACGAAATACCATTGTTGACGGATGGCTTCATTCCGGTGATGCCGGTTATTTTACGGATGACGGTCATCTGGTGATCATCGATCGGGTCAAGGACCTTATGCATCTGAAAAGCGGCGCCAAGTTTTCGCCGATGTTCATTGAGAACAAACTCAAGTTTTGCCCCTACATTGTCGAAGCCGTGATACTTGGGCATGATCAGGATTTCGTCACCGCAATGATTTGCATAGATTACAAACACGTGGGCAAGTGGGCGGAGGACAGCCGTATTAACTATACGACGTATTCGGATCTTGCCGGGAAACCGGAGGTGTATAATTTAATCGAGCGGGAAGTGGTTCGCGTGAATGCCACCTTGCCGGAAAAAGCGCGTATCCACAAATTTCTTCTGCTTTACAAGGAACTGGATGCCGATGATGAGGAGCTGACCCGCACTAAAAAGATCCGGCGAAAATTTATCAATCAAAAGTACGCCAAAGAGATCGCCGCCCTTTACAGTGACGCCCAGGAATTACCCATTGAGACAATCATTCGTTACCAGGATGGCAAAACCGCCACATTGCGCACAAATCTCATTATTCGAACCATGAAACCGGCCGAGGCGTATGAGGACCTGTTGCAAAAGAGAGGTTTGTGGGTAAGGTTTAAGGGGAGGATTTAGGTGCAAAACGAATTTCTATTTTTTATGCAATTCCTATTGACCGGTCTTTCCATGGGCTCCATTTACGCTCTGGTTGCTCTGGGGTTTGTGTTGATTTATAAATCCACCTCCATTTTGAATCTCGCCCAGGGTGAGTTCATGATGGTGGGTGCCTATATCTGCCTTTCGATGACCTTGGATTTCGGGCTGAATTTCATTGCCTCGTTTGTGATTACAATGGTTTTTTCGGTCATCCTGGGACTGGCTGTCGAGCGGTTGGTACTCCGACCACTAATTGGTGAGCCGATCATATCCATTATCATGGTCACCTTGGGATTGACCTATATCTTACGCGGTGTGGTCATCATGCTATGGGGCAATGATATCCGCCAGTTTAATATTTTTCCTGCGGAGCCTATCGACCTCTGGGGGGTTAAGATCACCTATCTGTATCTGTGGAGCATGGGGATTTCCATGGTGCTGCTGACCTTTTTTGCTATATTTTTTAAATATGCTCGTACCGGCATATTCATGCGTGCGGTGGCCGATCACCAGACGGCGGCCCAGAGTATGGGAATTTCGGTGAAACGGGTATTTGCCATGAGCTGGTGCATAGCCGCGGTGGTTTCGTCCATCGGGGGAATCTTGATCGGCAATATTGGTGGCGTCGGGGTGGAACTCAGTCACTTAGGATTAAAGGTGTTGCCGGCCGTGATATTTGGGGGGTTGGACAGCATTTTGGGAGCCATTATCGGCGGCCTGATTGTCGGGATTCTGGAGTTTCTTTCTGCCGGTTATTTGGACCCCTACATTCCTGCCATCAACGAAGTGTTTCCGTTTATGGTTATGGTGCTGGTGTTGATGATCAAGCCGTATGGGTTGTTTGGTATAGAAGAAATCGAACGCGTGTAAACGATTGCAAAATTGGGATTGTAGATTGTGGGTTGGAGCTCAACGTTCATAGCCTCTGGTTAACTAAGTTAATTGGTTGATTCAAATAACCCAATCAACCTAGTCAACTCAATCAACTCAGTACTATTAGGCAAATACCTGAGGAAGAAACGTAAGTGGTTGCCATAACCGAAAAATACGAGTGAAGTGCGACTATGCCGGCTGGTTTATATCACGAATATTATCGATCTGACGAACGTATCTTTCAAACCTGGTTTGTGAGGATATGGTTGATTGCCTTTTTAGTGGCGTGTGCGCTGTTTCCTGTATTCGCTTCAGAGTACATGATATCCATCATGATCGAGGTTGGTATCGCGATTATCGCCTGCCACGGTCTGAATCTCTTGACCGGTTTCACCGGTCAAATATCGCTGGGCCAGGCGGCATTTATTGGAGTAGGTGCATACACCAGTTCAATTTTAGTTGGGCAAGCCGGGGTGCCCTTTATTGTATCGCTGTTTTGTGCGGGTGCAATGGCAGCATTAATCGGAATGATATTCGGTATACCATCGCTCAGATTGAGAGGTCTATATTTAGCCATGGCAACCATTGCGGCCCAGTTTATCATCGAGTTCACTATCCGCCGCTGGGATAAATTGACCGGAGGTGTTGAGGGGATGTATGTGGATCCTGGGAGGTTGGGCCCCTTGCACTTTGATGATCGCTTACATCTTTACTATCTGACGTTCATCCTGGCGGTGGCGGCGACGATGGTAACCAAGAATATCATTCGCTCCCGATCGGGACGCGCCTTTGTGGCCATTCGCGACCGGTACCTGGCCGCTGAAGTCATCGGCGTGAATCTTTTCAAATACAGATTGATGTCCTTTGCCGCAGCATCCTTTTTTGCAGGAGTTGCAGGGGCTTTAATGGCTCAATATCTGGAAGTGATCACCCATGAATCGTTTACGATTCTTCAGTCAATCGACTATCTGGCCATGTGCATTATCGGTGGATTGGGGCACATCCTCGGCGCCATTTTTGGTGTCGGCTTCTGGTTCATCTTGGAAAGAATTTTGGAAGTGGTTACAACCTCATTAAACACGGCGTTTCCCGATCATGTCACCTGGTTTGTTTCCATCAGGGAGATTGTTTTCGGTCTGGTCATAATTTTGTTTCTTATTTTCGAACCGGATGGTCTGGCGGCGCGTTGGCGTACTATTCGGGCCTACTGGAAGCTGTGGCCGTTTTCGTACTAGGGGTACCAATTGAGTGATACTGCTCAGCTGGTCTTCATTTAGCATTCAACCAAGAAGGGAGAATTACCATGAAAAAATGGGCATTTGTAACTACTGTTTTGGCGTTTGCCGTAACCTTGGCTTTGGGATCTATACCGAATCACGCCGCTGCGGCGGATGAGATCAAATGGGGCGTTCTGATCGACCTCTCCGGTCCGACGTCGGATTGGGGAAAAAATCAAGTGAAGGGTCAATTGGATGCGATGCGATGGATTAATGAGAATGGCGGCATCAACGGTAAAGAGTTGAAATTGATCGTTATTGATGACGGCTACAAAGTTCCCCGTGGTGTGGCCGGGTATAATCGACTTGTCGATTCAGAAAAAGTTTTAGGGGTATATATTCAATCGACAGGAACGACCATGACTCTGGCTAAAAAGATTGTTGCAGACGGAGTGGCCACCATTGCGGCTTCGTTCATCGGTGTTTTTCAGAATCCTGCGAAATTTCCCTTTAGCTTTTATATGTCTCCTTCTTACAATGACATGGCCCGTATCGCCCTCAAGTGGGTCCGAGATAACTGGACGGATTCCAGCCGCAATCCGAAGATCTGCTACCTTTACCCGGACAATACTTACGGCCGGGCCATATTGGAAACTAGCAATGATTATGCGAAAAAAATCGGAGTTGACGTGGGACCTGATCAAATTATTAATTGGCCTACCAAAGATGCCACGGTTCAGCTAACCAATATGAGCCGTTATGATCCGGATTATGCCTATATTACCTCCACGGCTATGAACGGTGCTGTCATACTAAAGAACGCTAAAGCCCTGGGAATCAAAACCAAGTTCATATCCAATATCCGGAATTTTGAAGAATCCTTGATTACGTTAAGTGGCGGTGCGGCTGAAGGGACCTATGGGGTGCATCCTATTGCGCCTTACGGCGCCGATGTCCCCGGAATGAAAAAAGTTGTGGAATCTCATGAGAAATGGCATGCGGGTGATGCAGGTACCAATGTTTATGTGGAAGGCTGGGTAAACATCCTTTGTGTCGGCGAAGCATTAAAAATGGCAGACAAGGCTGGAAATTTAACTCCGGCTGGAATTCGTGATGCATTTGAGCAATTTAGAAATTTTGAAACGGGAGGGCTGGCCCCCCCGCTTACCTTTACCAAGGAGGATCATCGAGGCAGCATGGCCGCCAAGATCTACGAGATAAAAAATGACAAGATGGTCGATGTCAGCGGTTGGGTTGAGTTGCCCAGAGATCAGGAATATTTTGGCAAATAAATAAATGTCCGTCGTCGGTCGTCCGTTGTCCGTTGAAGTAACCGGCGGATCTCCTGTCCTCTATGGGATGGGATTGGCGTTGCGATTATCTAGGAATGTTTATTAATGAGACATTTTTGCCTGCCAATTGCAACGGACCACGGACTACTGACCAGTACATTGAGGCCAAATGTAACGGATAAGTAATATGCGTGATTTAAATTTACCCAGAAAATTCAACGCCGCCGAGTACTTCGTCGACCGTAACGTGAAAGATGGTCGCGGCAATAAACCGGCGATTTTGTTTGAGGATCAACAGGTTACCTATCACCAGTTGGCTGAGAACGTCAATCGCACGGCCAATATGCTTACAGATCTCGGGGTAGGTATGGAATCCCGGGTGATGATTTTGCTGCGCGACACTCCCGAAATGATTTTCGCCTTTTACGGCGCAATTAAGGCCGGTGCGGTGCCTGTTCCCACGAATATCCTGATGAAGGCTCCGGATTTTCTGTATATGCTCAATGACAGCCGGTCAACGGTATTAATCGTTGATGCCATGTTTCTTCCGGAGATTGAAAAGATTTTGAATCAGACCCGTTTTTTAAAACACGTGGTAGTATGTGGGGAATCCGGACACCACCATAACTCATTTGAAGAGCTGCTATCTAAGGTCTCAACTGAATTTAAGGCCGCTGATACAACCTGTGACGATGTGGCCTTTTGGCTGTACAGTGGCCGGAACCCGGACAGGCTCATGGGTGCCGTCCATCATCACAGTCACATGGTCTTTTGTGCGGAAGCCTACGCCAAAGGCATCCTTAACATGAACGAAGCCGATCGGGCTATGGGGTCCTTTCTATTTTTTGCGTATGGTCTCGGCAACGGGGTATATTTCCCTTTTGCGGTGGGTGCTACGACTATCCTCATCAGCCATGCGCCGAAACCGGAACTGTTTTATCAAGATTTGATAAAATTCAAACCCACGCTCTTTTTTACCGTTCCGACGTTGTTGGGTGCTTTGGCGGACTACAAAAAGGCGTGCCGACAGGAGAACAAGGGCCTCCCCGACATAGACAGCCTGAGAGCCTGCGTCTCATCCGCAGAAATTTTATCACCGGATATTTACCAACGGTTTAAGGATGAATTCGGAGTAGACGTACTGGACGGAACCGGATCCACTGAGATTTGCCATATATTTCTTTCCAATCGTTTTGGAGAGGTCCGTCCCGGCAGCACCGGTAAGGTTGTTCCCGGTTATCGAACCCGGCTATTGGACGATGACGGCAACCCCGTCAAACCGGGGCAAATTGGAAATCTTCTTGTCAGCGGCGGTTCTATCGCATCTGCCTACTGGAATCAGCGGGAAGAAACCAGGCGTAATATGCGAGGAGACTGGTTTGTGACCGGAGACCGGTACATGGTCGATGACGAGGGCTTTTTTTATTTTCGCGGCCGAAGCGATGACATGCTGCGGGTTGGCGGTAAATGGCTGGCACCCCAAGAGGTCGAAAATACGCTGGATCAGCATCCGGTTGTCGCTGAAAGTGCTGTCGTGGGTTGCCCGGATAAAGATGAATTGATTAAACCGTATGCCTTCGTGGTATTAGCCCAGGATCAATCTCCGTCTGAGGATCTGGAAACTGAGATTAAGCAGTTTGTCAAAGACAAAATTGCTGCCTATAAATATCCGCGCTGGATAGAGTTTGTTGACAGTATCCCCAAAACGGCCGGGGGGAAGATTCAGCGCTTCGTGTTGCAGGATAGGGTTCGGAGAAAATGAGGTTTCTTCTAAACAAAATAAAATCGGACCGAAATCTGGATTTAGTTGAAGGCTGGGTGAAAGGATATTTTAACACTGCAATTCGAGGCAACCCATGCTCAATGTAAATAATATCGAAGTGATCTACGATAATGTTATTTTGGTTCTTAAAGGTCTGTCGTTGGAAGTTAATGAAGGACAGATCGTAGCCCTGTTGGGTGCCAACGGGGCCGGAAAGACGACGACTTTGAAAGCAATTTCGGGGTTGCTGAAAGTCGAGGAAGGTGAGGTGACCGGCGGGTCCATAGAGTTTATGGGAAGACGGCTCAATGAGATGGAACCGGAGGAAATTGTCCGTCTGGGCATCTTTCAGGTCATGGAAGGCCGCTGTGTGTTTGAAAATCTGAGTGTCCACGAGAACCTGATTGCGGCCACCCGGACCCGTCGGCATCGCGATGAAATCCGTGAACGCTATGACATGGTATTTCATTATTTTCCGGCCCTCAAACCCTTACGCAATCGCTTGGCGGGATATCTTTCCGGTGGTGAGCAGCAGATGCTGGTGATCGGTCGTGCACTGATGGCCCAAACCCGTTTGATGATGCTGGACGAACCTTCCCTCGGATTGAGTCCGATTTTGGTGGCTGAGATTTTTAATATTTTAAAACGACTCAACCAAGAACAGAAAATCACCATGTTGCTGGTGGAACAAAACGCGCATCTAGCGCTTTCGATTGCCGAGCACGGCTATGTCATGGAAAACGGTAAGATCGTTTTGGATGATACGGTTGACAAACTAAAAGAAAACGAAGATATTAAGATGTTCTATTTGGGACTAACCGAGATGGGAACCAAGCGCAGCTACCGGGATGCGAAGTTTTATAAGCGAAGAAAGCGTTGGCTGACGTGACGTTGGCAATACCGTAAAAAATTTTACCACGGATGAGCACTGAAATTCACTGAAAATTGCCAAAAAAAATTTAAGGAGACATAAATGCCGAAAATAGGAATCTTAGGATGTGACGTGACCACTCGCGATATGGACTGTGTAATGATTGGATGTTTCGGGAATTTGCGTGGCAGGCAGGGAAAATTTGAGCAGTATCTGGAGGATGATCCACCGGAATTGGTTGGGATTATTAGCTGCGGCGGATGCCCGACCGCTTTTGGTACGGACCGTATTTGGCAAAAAGTCAAGGCCTTGAAAGAATACGGCATCGAAGCCGTACATTTGACCTCATGTTTGGTTCAGGTCTGTCCGTTCAAGGACGATTTTGTCAAAACCATTCAGAAGGAATATCCGGACATAAAGGTTGTTGAAGGTACCCATCCATTCCATGACTTGGAAGCCTTTAGATCGGGAATCAAAGAATTATCTTCGCAGAGGGCCGTGTCTCCCCAGAAAATGAACGATTTAGTATTCAAGCGCATTAAAATTCACACTGAAGAGGATGAAAAACAGGAAAGCAATGATTAATGCTGCGGTTAACTCATCATTTATCCGCGGAAATCTTTGCCCGACGATAATCTATTCAAAATTCTGATTTCAGCATCTGATTTATTTCCTCCGGAAATCCCATACAAACGCTTTCATTATATAGACTTTTGAGTGATGCGACATCGGGTGTTCCCAATTTCGGATTGAAATACGTGCGTGGCGAGAAGATAAGGTGAAATCTAGCATAGTCAGCATTGTCATCATTCTCCGCGCCAGGGAAAAAACTCATATTAAAGTTGTAGATCCCCATCCGATCATAAGCTGTCATCAATTTTGTAAGGCCCAGCGCGATGTCGTAAACGTCCTCGTCACTAAGTTCAAGTGTGGTCCGAACCCCATCGACAATGGCCGTGACATCACCGGCAACGCCCAGGGGCGCGAAGACCGTCAGCCAGTTCGTTCGACCGATTGTTCCCAGGAAGCGTTTTTGGTTTGATGCTTCGGCTTGCGTCAGGTCATCCCAGTAATTTGTGCCGTTTGTCCGCATATATGTTTTCGCAGCATCCAGTTTTTCCCGGAGATGATTCGGGGCAAAGGAACTTGCAAATACCTGAAAATGGGGATGAATCACGGAGCTGCCGGAGGCGGGCATGTAATTCCAGCTTAGCAGATGATATACTGATTCCGGGTGATTGATTGCTTGCAGGTGTTTGAAAAACTTCATCGCCAACTGAAACCCTTGCGCAATTCGGTCGGGTTCAAATTCCGTCATGGGGATATAGTGACGACTGCCCAGGGTTGCTACTGCACTGAGCCGGTCATAGGGTGCGATATTGGGGAATAACACCTTATCATCCAAAGACATACGCCCATTGGGAACTAATTCTTCGGGAAAGCGCGGTGTCACGTTCATCACCTTGTCGGGGCAAAACGGGCACCATTTCTCGGTGCCGGCAATTAGTTTGTCAAAATCAGGCTTTTTCCATTTAAGGTCTCTGAAATGACAGATGCGCGACGTTTTACCTGTCAGGGGATCCTTGCGGATTTCATTCGGTATGCGTTTATGCTCCATGGTGTTAGCGTCAAGAAAAACGGATTCTCGGGTGATGGCTTCAAATTTCATTCAGTCTCCTTTGTGAGTTTTTAAATAGCAACAACATTAATAAAATAATTCCGTATAAATAAACGATCCCGGCAATATATCGTCCACCAAAAAGGTTACATCCCGGATCATTTCGGCGCGTCCGCAAAGGTAGAAATCATATAGATCCGGCGGTAATTGGTTTAGGAGATAATCCGAGACTCTCCCTTTAAAATACTCCTCTGATGTTCGATCGGACCCCGACAGGCATGGCACGTAACGTGCGGCTGATGACCTAAACACATCTGCATAGTAAAGTTCTTCAGGCGTCTGAACGCCGTGAAGTAATGTATATCCGGCAATTCCCGAGCGCACCATCGAACAAAACGGCGCAACTCCGGTGCCGGTGGCGACGAAGATAGCCGGCCGGGAAGAAGGCTTGAACGTAAAGTAACCGTGGGGGCCGGTGAACTGAAGACGAGTGTTCGACGGTAAATTGCAAAGTTCGGGAGAAAAAATCCCACCAGCAACCAAACGTATGCACAAAATGAGATTGCTATCGGACGGGGAGGATGCCAAGGAGTATTCCCTTTGGGACGAGCTATAGATCAGATTAATGCGCTGACCGGGGCTGAAATCAAAGAATGGTGGCTTGGTTAGTATAAGTTCATACGTTATCTTGGATAGCCAACAGCGTTCCAAAATTGTCGTCGTATATTTAGCGGTTTTGGATTCCACTCGTAGCCATCACCTTATTTTTTCCACAGTTTTTCGGGAACACCCGTAATATAGTTGCAATAACGGGCCAGAGCGAAAAAATAATCCGACAGTCGATTAACATATGTCAGCGCTTGTTGATAGGAATTTGGGATACGGGTTGGAAATATTTCCTCTAAAAGGCGAACCGTGCGCCGTTCGGACCGGCGACAAACCGTTCGGGCCAGATGACTCCATGACGCCGAAATATGACCGCCGGGCAAAATAAAACCGTGCAGTTTCGGCAGCTCCTCCTGCATTCGATCAATGGTGCTCTCCAGACGCTCAATTTGCACAGGCGTAATTTCTTCGATCGCATCCATGGATGGTGAGTCCGAACTGGTGGCTAAAAGGGCGCTGATGGTGAATAAGTCTGATTGAACTTGCTGCAATTCTTCAATCACTTGTGAGTACTGCACCGGAAGAGAAGCGATCAGTGCGCCGACGATCGAGTTGAGTTCATCCAAATCCCCGTAAGCTTCAATGCGCAAGTGCGACTTCAAAACCCGTTCACCACTAAAAAGACTGGTTTTGCCGCGATCACCGGTGCCAGTGTATAGTTTCATCGAACCTTTCCGGGTCAGAATTGTAAATTCTCCAGAACAGACATGGTTTCTTCGAAGTCTGGCCGAACCGTGTGGTCAGGACTCGATTCTGCATATCTGATAATTCCCTTGCGGTCAACATGTACTTCACCATCCAAGTCAATAGCTCCGGATACTATTTGGAGGAAATAAGACAACCATGCGGCAGTTATAAGAAAAGCAAAATAGCCTTAAAAAGGTATGGTAACGCGGGAAGGGCCGGCAGAAATCCAAAAACGTGATTCATACCGGAGTCCACTACCGGATCTAAATCAACGATTCATCCAGTATCTTCCTCATCGTCGACCCGTCAATGTTGCCGCCGCTGATAATGACGCCGATGCGGCTTTTTGTTGGAGCGGCTCCACTCAGCAGCGCTGCAACACCGAGGGCCCCTGATGGTTCCACGACCAGTTTCATGCGGAAAAATAAGAATTTTACCGCTTCTACAATGGCCGTTTCCGACACCGTCTGCATATCATCCACATACTTCAGCACCAGCGGGAACGTAACCTCTCCCAAAGATGGCGTACGAGTTCCATCAGCGATCGTGGGTGGATTTTTTACGCTGTGGAGTTCTCGGGTGTGATAGGATTTTGTTGCATCATCCGCCAATTCCGGTTCGACGCCGATCACCCGACAATTTGAGTTGATTCCTTTGGCGGCTATGGCAGATCCGCTTAACAAACCGCCGCCTCCGCATGGGACTAGCACCATGTCCAATGTTTTTTGCGTTTGCATGAGTTCCAAGGCGGCAGTTCCCTGCCCGGCAATGACATTGATGTGATCATAGGGAGGAACCAAGGTGTACCCGTGCTGACGTGCAAGATCTTGGGAAATTTTTTCACGGGTCGTTGATTCAGGATCATATCCTACCACGGCAGCGCCATAGCCTTCAGTTGCTTTACGCTTGACCAGTGGCGCATCATTTGGCATAACCACGACGGTTTTGATTCCCAGTAGACGACCCGCTAAAGCCACTGCCTGGGCATGGTTGCCTGAGGAATACGTGATAACACCTCGCTTTTTCTGGTCATCAGTTAACTGAGACATGGCATTATATGCACCCCGGAATTTAAAGGCCCCCATTCGCTGAAAATTTTCGCATTTCAGATATACGTGCGCGCCGGTAATCTGATTCAATGTCTGTGAAGTCATAATCGGTGTCACATGAGCATAACCCCGTAATCGTTGACTGGCGGCTTTAACGAGATTAAACAGTTCCATAAAACGCTATCCAATTTGTTTCGGATGAATTTATGTCCATTGGTTATGTCATTAAAAAAGGATTCGTTGCCTGACTGTAGCTTACCAATCCGACGGCGGTAACTCTTGCCAGGGATAGCGATCGCTTTTGACCAGTGCCCAGTATAACTCACCGGAATTTCTCCAAGGATCCAGTACAATTCCTTCTTCAAACGCCTGATCTTTGGCTGTTATCACCACACTGTTATGTTCACGTAACTCGCTGCCGCGATAGGCTACTCCCCAGTGAATTTGATATGCTTTCAGTTCCAATGATTTTAAACGCCTCATCAGATCTTCCGCCCAGTGATAGCATAATCCGCGATCTTTAAACCCCAACCGTACGAAGACATTATGTAAAACTGCCGGTCGAACCAAATCATATTCTTCGGCTAAATAGGCCGAGTAATTGAGTGCTTCTTGGGCGATTCGTTGTGCTTCGATTAGATTTGAATGCCGGTTGAGACCTGCTAAATCATATTGCAGTTTATTGAATTTATTACGGTAAGCCGCTGCATTGATGTGGTAGTCCGATGCCTGCGTGCCGGATTTTGCATGTCGGCTAAGATCGGCAGTGGTGCAACCACTCACAATCCCGATCGTGAGCATGACCACCCAAAGACTGTTTATGCGTTTAAACGACATCGATTCATCGAATGTAGTCGCTTACCAATGAGGCTATAAGCGAATTCCAAGGTTTGTTAGTTCTTCAGTGACACGTGTATTCCATTTGTTATTGGCCCTGGGGTTGGCCGGACTGGGATGAGTGATGCGTCCGATGGTCAACTCGAAATCGGACAATGCAATCTTGGCGCGCTCTTGGACGAACTGACCGACACCGATTACGTACTGAGGGCTCAGATATTCAATGGTTCTGCGCAGCGCCCGGTCGCAAGCCGAAAATAGCGGCTTGCGTTCGGAAGCGCGGAGGTGATTGGGCGTCCGGTTGCGACCGCTGGATTCGATAAACTGCAACGGGCAGTAGTTGGCAATAAAAAAACGTGAAAAAAAGCGCTCCGGTGTTTTAAATGTTTTTTGCGCCCATCCCCAAAGACGTTTACCGCTGACCTCACGACGAGTGCATGCGTACCCCATCACCGGCCGCTTGGGATGCATTCTGTCGGGCTTGCCGATCGGAGCCGATATGCCCAACCAGTCTTTAACGGCGTTTATCTCTCCAAACGGTATGCCGGTCTGTGCCATTCCCCAGGGACCGGGATTCATGCCGATAAGAGCAATTTCTGCGGGTGATTTGGCATACCGCTGGCAATATTGGACATAGGAGGCTCGAGCGTAGTCCAGCGGATTATAAACATGTGTAACCGGAGGGCCGAAGCGTAACGATTTCAATTCATCCAACAAATCGTCGATGATGGTTTCTAGATTCATGAGCTTAGACTCCGAATTCTTATACCGTTTTTATGATATGGTATACATCATGAATTACCATGAATATTCACGAAAGGAAAACCAAATTAGGTGATCAAGATCCATTACACCTTACCGGATCAATGATTTATACAGACAGTGACCACCGCAGGCCAGCCAGCAAAAACATCAATCCCACGGTCTGAACCAGGTGAAAGATACTGTTATGGTCAAATTGCCAGATTAGGGTAACAGTTAGAGATTTCGTTGCCTGCATAGCGGCGGCGATTATACTGATCAAAACACCGGTTGCCATGAACCACGCGCCGTCCAGTTCTCCTTGTATTGCCAGAGTGATGTACCCACCCAAGGCAAATAAAAGCGCCAGCGATTCAAATACGATAAAAATGAAAAAAAGACCCGAAAGAAGCAATGTGGCGAGATAAAATGCGACACTAAGCGCCAGCACGATCGGCAGTGATCGAAGTGCGTCAGCAGGGCCCCATAGATCATAAATCACTCCGGTGACGAACAGAGAAACAGTTAGGGCAAGCGTCATGTTCAAACCCTGCCAGAGCCGGTGATGCGTTGATGGGCGAAGACTGAAACCATGAGCCACCGAACCGAGCGCAGCGGACAACCCGATAAGTCCGATGGCGCCAGACCAGATTGCGACTTTCCACGGGCTACCCCGATTGACTGCCGGCAAGTATAAAAAGAAAATACCACCAAAAGCAACCACGGCTAAGAGGACATTCGTAATTGCAGTTGTTCGCTCAATTGGGCTGTTAATTAACTTCATCGAGGAAGGGTATTTGAGGTTATAATTGATTGGAGTTCGTTGCTGGGTCTCCTGTCTTGACAAGGTTTGCTTAGCAGGCCCCCCTTAATTATTTCTGTTTTTGTCCTTTACTTTGCAAGCCTTTTTCGGTCAGACAATAATTTGGTTCACTATCCGGCCCACAGAGGAAGGAACCATTCATACGGTGAAGAAATCCTTTTTCTTCCAGTTCTGCCAATTCATGTCTTTTGCCTAGATGATTTCCGGGATAATAGACTCCCTTTTTCATCTTCTCCAGAATCTTATCCTCCATCTGCCTCCCCCCTGTTTTGTACTTCGTATCCCAACCTTTGTAAAAAAATTTGTCCTGGCACAATTTCCGGCTGAGATGTTCAACCATTTTTAATTATGCCTGGTAAACATACAATGGATCGTTATTCAATGTTCCCCCGGGGCGTAGAATCCTGGCGGGTGTAAAACCTGGCAAAACAAAGTTACAGGATACGATCACTGCTCCGGGTTTAAGTTCGGTTTTCAATTTGTCGGACAATTTTCTCATAACATCAGGAAATAAATAGCAGAACACAACATCAGCGTTCGACAAATCAACCGGCCAAAAATTCTTTCTTTCAACGATTACCCTTTTGCGACCGAGGCAGAGCATTCGCGCTTTGATATATGCCAACAAGTTGACTTCATAGCCTATGGCTCTGGCGTTAAAATATTTACTGGCTCTACGCAGTACGCGCCCATCTCCACATCCTAAATCCACCAGGACCTGTCCCGGTTTCATTTGCAGTGCGTCCATAATCGCCTTGATTTTCACCCTAGATGTGGAGACATAAAGGGCGCCTTGCGTGACTGGCAGGGCTAAGGCGGTGCACAAGACATACGCCATTTTCAAGCAAAACAGCCCTCCGGCCAGGATGATAAATATCCAGATCCACGTAGGCATTGTATCGTTTTTGGGGGTTAATAATTAAGACTGGTCTTTAGATGATAGACTATTAAGGAGCACAACCCGGCGCTCGTGTCAACCCCATAAATACACATTTTTACTAAAGCGAGATGCGACTTCGAAAGCTAGTTTTGAATGATAAAACCATGGATCGTAAATTGGCTGCGGGATCAAATGGTTATCAATCGTCAGGTTGAGGTGAGCGGTTTTTTTCCGAGCCGGTCATCGGATGGGTTGGCATTGAATTTTTTTGGATGAGGAGCAGGCAAAGGTTCAGATTCTTATCTATTTCTAGATCATCGGGCTTTATCTTCAATGCTGCCTTGAAATGCTCAAGGGCCTCTTTAAGATACCCTTGGCGTACCAAAGCGGATCCTAAATTGTTGTGGACTTTTGCATAGTCCGGCTTAAGACGTAAGGCCTGAGAGAAATGGTCGATAGCCTCATCGAGCCGACCCTGCCGGGCGAGTGTTACACCGATATTGCTGTAGGCTTCTGCATAGGAGGGGTTAAGTTCAAGGGCCAAGAAAAAATGAGTAAGTGCCGTTTCTGCATCACCCTGTGCCGCCAGAGCAATTCCCAAGTTATTATGAGCCTTGGCGTAGTTTGGATCGATTCGCAGTGCTTCCTCAAAGTGGTAAATTGCCTCTGACAGTTTTCCCTGCCGCTTTAACGCGTTGCCGAGATTATTGTGGGGCCGTGCTTTTTGAGGAGATTTTTTAACCACATCCCGCCAGAGGGTGATATCACTACCCCACACGCTATTGCGCTCATAGGTCCAAGCGGAAAACACCATGATTACCGAGACAGCACATATAGTTTTCAAAACCGTTGGTCTCAGATAGCGATTCGCTAAAATGATTGTCATGACGATAATCAACATGGACGGCAGGTAGGTGCGGTGTTCAAAGACTAATTCGATTCCGACGACCGTTGATTCGATTACGAGATTACCCAAGAACCAAAATAGGCAATAGGAAATAAGCCGATCTTTGGGAGCCAGCCACAACGCCAGAGCCAGGACTCCGATAATTATTGCCAATGACAGCAGCGTGGCCGGGGGATCAATCAACGAATACGAAAGAGGGAAATCGTAATCTAAATTCAACCGTTGCGGATGTGGATAAAATATTAGACTTAGATAGAGTATTACCACACGGAATTCCGTCAGCACTCTCTGAAATAAACTGAAATCGCGAGTTTCATAAGTGGCGAAGATTTTTGCAAGGGGCTGACCATCCGTGTACAGGAGCACCACGCAACCGAAGAGGATCACCACACCGATCAGGTAAATAGCACGGCGCTTTAACCAGCCTGTACGTAGATCTTGGAAAAAAAACCATTCATAGAGAAAAATAAAAACGGGTAACGTTGCCGAGGTTTCCTTCGTGCCAAGAGTCATGATTCCGGAAATCGCGCAACCCGTAAACAAGACCATTTGAAGAATAATTCCGTCCGACTGTCGGGCTTTAATATATAGCCACATTGACAGCATGTAAAACATAGCCGCCATGCTGGTCATTCTCTGTACGATGTATGTAACCGACTGGGAGTGTAGCGGATGAATCAGCCAGATCAGCACCGCAATATACGGTATCCACATCGAATGGGGATGGCGCGAGGCGACCACCGGAAAGTTCAGGGTGCCTTTCACGACTTGATAAAGCAGGATGCCGGTAACCACATGTATCACCATGTTGACCAATCGGTATCCGACTACATTATAGCCATGAAAATAATAATTAAGGGCAAAACTGAGATACGCGACAGGACGGTTAGGCAACAGACCGCCATAAAACGCCTGTTTCAAATTGTCCAAGGTAAGCCGTGTCAGTCGAATATTCGAATTCTTCTCAATATTGCGACCGTCGTCAAAAACAAAGGGACTCACGAGACTGCTCGAGTAAATCACAAAAACAAAAAAAATTGTACCGCAAATGAGCAATGTTCGCAGGCTAGACAAGAGGAGACGGTGGCTGGAATTCTTTCTGAGGAGTTGGTTATTATTCAGGGGGTTGCGTGTTATTGCACTCTGTGACATAGGCTGATTAAATTATCGGATTTGCCTTTTGTTGCGCGGCATTTGATTTTTGAAGCAATTTGCATTTGCATCCAATCATTCTCTAAGGCCGCTCAGGATTTCTTTTGCTCCCCGGGCCATCAGCAAACCATCCGTGCCGATAACAATAAAGTTAAAACCCTGTTGAATGAAGGGTTGGGCGGATTCGGCCGTGTCGGCAAATATTCCCAGCCGCACGCCTGCGCTTTTGCAGTGCTCGGTTATCGTTGCTATTGCCTTCTGGACTTCAGGATCGGAAAGCTTACCCATTTTACCCAAACTGGCTGATAAATCATACGGGCCGATGAATATGGCATCAACCCCGGCAACCTCGGTAATTTCGGCAATATTCTTAACGGCATCAGTAGTTTCAGCTTGTAGAATGACGGCGATTTCGTCATTGGCGTTTTGCATATATTCGTTGAACCGCAAACCGTACTTATGGGCTCTGCCGATTCCGACGCCTCGGGTACCCTGGGGCGGGTATTTACACATTCGTACGATCGCCTCAGCTTCGGCGGCCGTTCTTACCTGCGGAGCAATTATGCCGCTTGCTCCGGTATCCAAGGCTTTTTTTATCCAAACGTCATCAAGGCCGGGAATGCGGATGACGCAGGGGCATCGACTGTCGGCTGCTTGCAGAATAATCTGGGCACCGCGAGCGTTAAAGGGCGCGTGCTCGGTGTCAATCCATAGATAATCAAATCCGATCTCTGCCATGATTTCAGCAATTTCCGCAGACGGGATCGTTATAATCGTCCCAATTAACACATCGCCATGTATTAATCTTTTTCGAAACTCAAAATTCATTTATGCTCCAATCAAACCCGGTGATCTTTTCTACGTCTTCGACTGCAACTGCCTTTATTATATACCACATATGTCAAAAGGGGGAAGAATAATCTCCAACCTATAGCCAGTTCCGGTCTCTGTTCTTAACAATTTCCAGTGCCTTTACTTTGATTGTATTGGGATATTCCGGCTCAATGAAAAAAACGTACTCATCAAATATACCACCGAGCAAAATGTCGATTTTACGCGTACGCTCGATGAATATTCCTTTTTTATCAAAGAAGATATCTCCTTCATCATCCTTTATGATTGTCATGGCAAACAGTTCCCGCTTTCCCTTGCGAACCGAGAACCGGTCACCCACATCAAAGGGGGTGTCTGCCAACTGATCGCAGTGAATAAATATCCCTCTGCGATCCGGATCGTAGATGGCTACATTTCGGGCGCTGATGTCGGATCCATCCTTCATATCCACCTCACATATGATAGTCATAAAACTGCCGCCTCTAACTGGAAATGTCCTTGCCGATTGAAAACGCTTTGCCGAGATAATTTCCAATTACCGGCGGCATTATAGGTTCCGATCAAAAAAACAGCCTTAATCGAGCTTTTCCGCTCGATTAAGGCACTAATACCCCACTGCCTGTCCATCTTTTCGCGGGTCGGATGCGGCGCAGTAACCGTCTTCCAAACAATAAATTACCTGGGCTCCCCCGAAGAGAAATTCCGGCGAATCCTCTAAAATTCTATGTCCGCGGTTTATGAGTTCCTCGGAAATTGATGGCGGAAAACCCGGTTCCAGGGCGATGCAGAAATTCTCGTCGACGAACCATCGCGGTGCGTCGCAGGCTGTCTGGGGATTCTGACCATAGTCAGCCATTCGAATCAGTAATTGCACATGACCTTGCGGCTGCATGGGTCCACCCATTACCCCGAAGCTCATCAACGCCTGACTTTCTTGGCTAACGAATCCAGGAATAATGGTGTGAAACGGTCGTTTGCCGCCATCGACCGCGTTTGGATGACCTTCTTCTAAAACAAATCCGCAGCCGCGATTTTGCATTGCTATTCCTGTACCCGGAATCACAATGCCTGATCCAAACCCCTGGTAATTAGACTGGATAAACGAAACCATCATGCCGTTTTCATCGGCGGTGGTGAGATAAACGGTGCTGTGAGTTGTCGGAATGGTCGCTTTTGGTGTTGAGACTCGACCAAGGTGAATGTCACGTGCGCGCTGTTCTAAAAAATCCTCTTCTAAGAATTGATCGGGTGAAGCGACCATCGCTTGGCTATCGGCAATATGTTGATACACTTCAGCAAATGCTATCTTCATGGCTTCAATTTGCAGATGAAGACTGTCTGCTGAATCAACCGGGTATTGTTGGATATCGAATTCACGCAGAATACCCAGCGCAATTAGGGCGGCAAGTCCCTGCCCGTTGGGCGGGATCTCGTGGATCTGAATCCCATGATATTCAATCGAAAGGGGGCGCACCCATTCGGATTGATGGGCCTTTAGATCATCCAGGGTCATGGCGCCGCCGTTTGACTCGGCACAAGCGACAATTTGCTTGGATATATCTCCGCGATAAAAAGACCGGCCGCCGCTGGCTGCAATCTCTTCAAGTGTTCGAGCCTGGTCGGGACATCGGAATACCTCACCGCAGCGGGGTGCTCGTCCTCCGGGTAAAAAGGTTTGGCCAAAATCCGGAAACTCATAATATAGTTCAGCAGCATCCGCCCAACGTTGCGCAGTTATCGGCGATACCACAAAACCGTTTCGGGCATAGTCGATGGCGGGAGAAAACAGATCGACAAACGGCAGCTTGCCAAAACGCTTGGATAGTGCATCCCAGGCATCTACCGCTCCGGGTACAGTTACCGAATCCCAACCCAAGAAAGGCATTTCTCTTAATCCGGCATAGCGTTCCGGTGTCCACCCTTTCGGAGAATGTCCGGAGCCGTTCAGTCCATGCAGTTCGTGACCATCCCATACCAAGGCAAACGCATCACCGCCGATTCCGTTGCTGGTTGGCTCAACAACGGTGAGGGCAATGGCACAGGCCAGGGCAGCGTCGACTGCATTGCCACCATTTATTATCATCTGTAAGCCAGCCTGCGCTGCCAACGGCTGGGAGGTCGCCACCACGTTGCGGGCAAACACCGGCATTCGTTGAGATGGGTAGTCAAATTCCCAGGACGTATTCATGGTTTACCTCGTCTCGTTTATGGAATTTCATTTTTTATTATCACAGATAAATAGAGGTGAAAATTGAGGTTCAGAATTTTAAGATCAGATTTTTTAAGTGTGCAAATCAAAGTACACAATCCCAACTCCAAAATCAGTAATACACGGTAAGCGTTCGATGTCGCGGGATAGCCTTGTAATACGGTTTTTGTCCCCGATTCCAGAGTAAATAATCAAGTTCCGCGGAAGTAATATCATGCCCTTGGCGGTGCACTTCATTTTTCAGCAGTTCGACAGCGTGAATAGCACAGGCTCTGATTTCAACTTCTTCAGCAGATCCGGCCGGTATCAATTCCCCGGAATCAATGCGGAAGATCAACGCTTCCTCATATTGTAAAACATTGTCCACTCGTAACACGTGCGGTACAAGATTGTCGGCAAACATGGTCAGCTGATCGAAATCATCAAATTGTCCCCAGCGCTGACCACTGAATGCGGTATGCAGATCGGCCACTAAAATCTGGGCACGCTTGTAAAATGGAACATCCAGGTCGTTGTATGTCTCAACATCTTTAAAATAACGCATTTTTGTCAGCAAACGGACAAATCTATCAGCCGAGGATTGGGCGGCTTTCACCAAACCCACAAAATCCCCGTTGAATGTACCCAAGATATAGCGGCCCAGATCGTTCAGCGCGGCGGCGAAATGCTGCATCAATATGCGAATGGTGTCATTGGCAGGATCCTGATTGAATATGTTGAAACACATCTCCAGGGTGATCTCTGCTAATGTTTGGGCCGAAAACGGGCCATATGTTTTGTAATAGTCATTCAAGGAAGAAGCAACCGTAAAGTAACCGGACATACCCGGTCGTTTGCGCAGATGGGGAAAAAAACCGGATCCAAAGTTAATGGTATCCAGGGTCAGCAAAAAGGCAACGGTATCTTCTTCTCGGTTTAGATAATGGGAATTTGGATCAAGCTCCGCCGCAATCGGCTTTTCGACAATAAGCGAGGCCGCATATCCATCGATTTGATCATAACTGATTTTTATGTGGGCGGCCCGTTCTGCGACATCTTTACACGCTCTGCGAATTTGTTCAAATATGTTGCTGCTCACGTTTAACAGATGGCCTCGACGATCCGGGGATCATTGCCCATGGTCTGCATCCATCCGGGATATAGAGGGTTTGGTGCGGTCAATTCATCGAGAGCCTCTAATTCATCGTCGCCGAGATCGACATTAACCGCCATTAAATTGTCTTCGAGCTGTTGCATTGAATTGGCGCCAATAATGATACTGCTGATGTAAGGCTTGCTCAAAATCCACGCCAACGCCACCTGAGGTATGGTTGCAGCATGAGTTTCGACAATGGTCTTCAGTTGATCGACCACATCGTAGCCCTTTTCACTATCTATGGGCGGAAATTGAAACTGGTTGCGGCGTGCGCCTTGCGGGGTTGGATTTTTGCGGGTGTATTTGCCACTTAAAAATCCGCTGGATAACGGGCTCCATGCAAGGATTCCCAGACCCTGTGCTTCGGCAAACGGCACCATTTCGTGCTCCAGATCCCGGCCGAGTAAAGAGTAATACATTTGTGCACTTATAAACGACCTAAGGCCCATCTTTTCCTGGAGGCCGATCATCATGGCCGCCTTCCATGCCGGAAAATTGGAAAATCCGATATAGCGCGCATACCCCCGGCGAAGGACATCTTCCAGAGCCCGCAGCGTTTCTTCATAAGGTGTTAACGGATCCGGAATGTGGATTTGATAGAGATCGATGTAATCGGTTTCCAAACGGCGCAAACTGGCTTCCACCGAGGCTAAAATATGGCGGTATGAGAGACCGGTACTGATGAGGTTATCATCACTGCGAAAGCCGCATTTGGTTGCAATAATCACGTCTTTGCGCCTCGTTGATAGTGCTTTGCCCAAAACGATTTCCGACTGCCCGCCGGTGTAAGCATCAGCGGTGTCAAACAGGTTGACGCCTTCATCCAGAGCTTTGGCTACCATTTCATTCGCATCTTTTTGTCCGATATGATTTGTGACACCTGGCACCAGTTGTCCTTTCCCGAACGTCATAGCGCCAAAAGACAGCCTGGAAACAACCAGTCCCGATATTCCAAGTGTTGTATATTTCATATGCTTACCTCCTTCTAAGACATTGTGTTGATTACACTATGTGCTCCTCTTTGTCGAAAATATTTCAACGTCGATTGAGGTACAACGATAGTTGCTGCATTTTAAAGCCGAACAGACCGTAAAAATTGAATCGTGGTTCGGAAGCTAACAATTGCCCAACAAGGCATTTATCATTTGCATGCATACCTTGCGGCTTTGCCCATCTATATCCAGCGCTGGATTCCAGGTGGACACGGAAACCGCTGCAAGGTTTCCGGATTGAAACAGATACTCAAAAATTCGTATCAAATCGGATGATGGGGGTCCACCGGTCGCCGGGTAGTTCATTGCCGGCGCCTCCTTGGGATTGACAATATCGGTATCCAGATGAACGTAAATAGGGCCGTTCGGCAATGGATAATCAAACAAGCCGTTAACATCCGGTAAGTGATTGATGTCGGAAGCTTCTATCAGTTTTTGTTCCCCGGGATCGAGATCTCGGGCGTCCGACAATACAACCATGTTCTCAGCCAGCGGCGAGAGACCCAGTGTGTCGAGCATGGTTTGTTCTCCTCTGCCAACCAGCATGGCCAGCGGCATTCCGCCCAGAAATCCGCTCGGGGTAGTATCCCACGTGTTGAAATCGCCATGGGCGTCAAACCAAATAAGAATTGGTTGAACTCCAGCTCGACGTAATCCGGCCATCATGCCGATCGCCGTGCAGCAGTCTCCGGCGATGCTGACCGGGCGCTCATTGTTTTCAGTGGTTTCTGTGGCAAAATTAGCCAGTGCCTGGTGAATGGCCGACAATCTGTGCTGTATGTCTGCGCCGAGCAAATCGGGTTTGTTAATCTGCCAGCCTGACGTTGCCAGAGGTTCAAGGCCGGGTAAAAACTCATCGAGGAAAAAAGGAGTAAGAATCATTCGGTTTTTCATTATCAGATACGTGTTTGCGTTTCTATAAGTGTTAGGACTTTGCCCACAATGGTCTGAGCAATATGGGTCGATTCAGACATAGTGGATGCAGAGGTTATGGCATCCACCTCTTTGGCATCTGGCATCCAGCCATCCAACTGCCCGGTCGTCAGCAGGATCACTTTATCTTTTTCCTCCGTCGCATCAATGAAGCTTTCGACTCGTGGATCCGGGCGGCCTGCCATGCAGCGATTGAGGATAACAACAGCATTGTATTCTAAGGTGTTAATATCATTCAGCCTTCGAACATCGACTACTTTTACATAGCAGTCATTTTTTTTCAGGGTATCCTTGATTTCGGAAACTACGGAGCGTTTAAATTTGCTTGATTGGGTGGCGATCAACACCCAGTTCGTATCCGTATCTCTGCTCCCGGCCTCCTGTGTGTCAATGGCTTTGAGCGTGCATCCACTAAGCGATGTAAATAATATAGCCATCAAAATATTTCTTGCTATTCTGAATGTCATCTACCTCTCCTCCTCTGGCAATTAGTGTCCTTTTTCCTGTAACTTCTGCACTTATCTATCGGTTCCAGCCCAACTAATCAAATCAGAATCATTGCGAAGCAATGGCCATAAATACATAAGGCCGATGGGTGGACCCGGGATCAAAAAAAAGAAAATGTATCTGGGGCTCATTACGTCGCTTAAGAAATTTGTAAATTGAATACTGATGATGGTGATGAAGAATCCGAAACGATCGATTTGTCACGGTCACTCACTGTCGCTCGGTATAATTTGGAAACTTGTTGGATCCTTATTCATCAACTGGCCCGAACAGACAGGCCACATGCTGCTCTTTGGTATCTTTGTCCCCGAATATCGGATGCAAGCTCATGTCCGGCGAGTATTTACTGGCGGGAGGTTTGCGCCCTAAAGCTTCCGCCATGGCGCGAACATGATGGGGACCTGCACCGCAACATATACCGATGTATTTGATGCCTAGCTCACGAGCCTTCACCGCATAATCCGCCATTTCAAATCGGGTCAGTTGAAAAGGCTCCAGGGATATCGGAAAAGCGGGATTGGACTGCGGAAGCTTCAGTTTTTGAAAACAAGGCTGGTTTTCTGTGGTGCGATAGGGTACTGGAAGGCCTGCAAGGTAACCATCCACATTTTTACGGATTTTTTCAAGCACCGGGAGCATAGTGGCAGGGCCGTTGCCGCAGTTCAGTCCGACGACATCGGCACCTTCATCATGAAGAATCTTGCAGGCATCTTCCCATTCATAGCCGTCGCAGCTTTTTCCTGTGGCGGGGCTGAACGTTATAACCGCAGGTAACCCGCTTGATTTTATTACCTCCAATGCCAAACGGGCCTCACCCAGATGACCAAACGTTTCAGCAATAACAAAATCGGCGTCTTCCTGTACGGCCCAGCTAACCTGTTCATCGAAAATTGCCTGCACCGCTTTGGCTGAGTTAGCGATGCTGGGATCGTATTCCCAGGTGTTAGAAAGATTTCCTGCTACCAAAGCACCGAATTTCGTGGCCGCTTCAGTCGCGATTTTCAGTGCTGTGATATTAAGGGCTTGCAGTTTGTCTTCCTGACCGATTGCTTTTAATTTGGCGCGGTGCCCGTAATACGTGCAGGCGACGACAACATCCGTACCGGAACGCAGAAATTCTTGGTGCAATTCTCTCACCGCCTCGGGATACTCCAAAATAACTTCGGGTACAAATGGTCCGGCTTTCAGATACCCGCGTCTTTCCAATTCAAAAACGTAACCTTCGGCAACTAAAACGACCCCGTGTTCAAGACGTTCTTTTAGCGATTTAGTCGACATACGTACGACAGTTTCCTTTCACCTTTTTACCGAGTTGAATTGAGACCTTGGATTGCGGCTCAATTTAGATCGGGGGTAATTTCATCAAAGCCGGGCCTGATGAAGGCTCTGGCTTCGGGGTATTCGTTTTCTGTCCGTTTGCGCAGACGATCCAGGTGAGCAATGATGGTCAAAATCGTATCTTTCTGGTCGGGAAAAAATTTCAAAATCTTACCCCATGCACTTATAGACCGATCCATTCCGATCAGGGCAACTTTTGCGGAGCCATCCGAATCTTTGGGGAAGTCTTCTAAAATTTCCAATTCTTCATATTGAGTGCTGTGGATGGCTCTTCTGAGTTTCACATAGATTTGATGTTGATACCATCGGATTACTTCAACAGAATCTGTAAACTTGACCACATCGTCTTGGTTCGGTGTCTGCTCTAAATCGGAATCGGGATCGCCTGCCGGCTCATCTTTCCAATGGATATAGGGATCAATATTGACGTCAAACCAGTCACTTACAAGGTCGATATAGGTTTGTGCCATGTGTGCAATAATGTGAACTATGCTTTTGTCGTCTGCTGGCTCTGGAAAATCATCGTCTTCTTCGGTATCCAGTGCATTGAGATCTATGCCTTTTTCCTCTGCCATCTCCTGCAACATGGTCAGAGTCTCCTGCAGAGTTTCACTTAGTTTCTGCCAGAATACCTCATTGCTGTCGTCGAGAGATTGAAGATCACCAAATTTTTCTTGGCTCATTTCAAAATTCAGACAGCGGGATGTAAAGGGACACCGTTCACACCAGCGGTCGCAGTAGTTATATATGCCTGGAATGTGCTCTGCCTTTTTGTCACTCTTCTCGTTGGTATCATGTCCCATTGAAATGGCAACCTCCTGTAAATTTCTGAATCGTCAGGTTTCCCGGATGGGCGAATCTGCTAAAAACGTTGGATAATTTTTTTATGTTACATAGCATAATTGATGACATTTGGGAAAGTTCTGTTAATTTTACAATCCCCCGATCATTGTCAGGGGCCATTACGCAGTAGCCTTTTGTGTGGGGTTCACTTCCTATTTGAGTGAGGTCAACAAATACGTCGGACGCAGGCGCTTGGGCAATTTGTTTGTCTTGGATCCCGTCACACCGGTCATCACTAGTGCCGAATCAAGACCGATATCGTTAGCACCACAAATATCGGTCTCAAGCTGATCACCGATCATGACCATGTCACGAGTCCCACTGCGTCGAATAGCCTCCTCGTAAATGGCTGCATGGGGTTTGCCGAGTTTTTCAAAATACACACCAGAGTGTCCGGGAAATCGTAATTGCAGGGCGGCTTCGAGCATCAGGGCAATGCTGCCACCGGTAATTCCGTATCCTTTGTCGGCTTTTGGGTAGATAAGATCCGGATTGGGTAACACGAGATGAAATCTTTCCCGGCGGTCCAGTTTGTTGAAGATTCCGCTTAGAACGGCATCCACCGTATCAAGGAAAGGAAATCCAGCCTCGTCACAGATCACTACCACATCAAATTTGTTTTGTGGTGAAACGATATCTCCGCCTGCATCTTTAACATACTGAACACTGTCACTCGGACCCAGCACGATACAACGGGCTCCCCTGAGGCCGTGGGTATCAAAGTAGTTTTTAAGCAAAGCCCCCGAGGTTATAATCCGGTCCGGATCGATATCCAGCCCGTATTTCTGAAACAGTTTGGAGCTCGTCAGGGGCAATTTGGATGCATCATTGGTCAGGATAAAATAAGAAGTTCCTTTTTGGTTAAGCTTGGCAATCAGTTCGCCAGCTCCTTCCAGCGCACCCGAGCTGTGAACCAGAACACCGTAGGCATCTAAAAGCAACACTGAATAGCGTTGGCGCAGCTCCTTGACAGTGATTTCCTGTATCTCTTTCATTCCTTGTTAGACGATTTCCAATGCCTGTTTCAGGTCCTCAATTAATAGATCGGTGTTTTCGATTCCAACGGAAAGTCGAACCAGATTTTCGCTGACACCGGCTTTAGCCCGGTTTTCAGGACTTAATGCGGCGTGCGTATTGGTGATGGGTTGATTAGCGAGACTAGTTACCCCACCTAGACTGGTTGCAAGCTTGATGACATTCAATTGATCCATGAAACGCTTTGTTCGTTCAAAATCCGCATCCAGTTCAAAACTAAGCATACCGCCGAAACCGGTCATCTGTCGTATAGCGATTCCATGCTCAGGATGGGATGGCAATCCGGGATAGTGTACGTTTAGTATTTTTTTTTGATTATTCAAAAATTCGGCAATTTTCATTGCATTTTGATTTTGTCGCTGAATACGCAATTCCAGTGTGCGAAGTCCTCGTAGAGTTAGAAATGCCGTCATCGGATCCATCACACCGCCCAGGACTTTTCGATAGGTCCAAATCCGATCAAAGTGTTGTTCGTTGCAACAAACGAAACCGGCAGTGAGGTCATGATGCCCTCCAAGATATTTGGTTCCACTATGAATGACAACATCCACTCCCAAATTGACCGGTCGTTGGTTTATTGGGGATGCAAATGTTGAATCAAGTAAAACAGCAGCGTCTTTTTTGTGAGCGGCTTCAGCTAATGGCGTGACGTCAACGACGCGGAGCAACGGATTTGTGGGCGTCTCCAGATATAAGATGGATAATCCTTTTTCAATTTCACCTAAAAGTTGATCCGTCTTCCAGCAATTAATAAAAACGATTTCAATACTCAATTTTGATAATATATCATTTAATAGTTCAAATGTGCCGCCGTATACCTCCCGGATGGCGACGATTCTATTTCCGGCGTTGATATTAGCCATAATGGCGGTTGTTATGGCCGCCATACCGGAGCTGAATCCCAGGGCATGATCATACCCTTCAAGCTTGGCAAGTGTATTTTCTACTTCAACGACAGACGGATTGTCCCACCGTGAGTACAAAAATCCACTGCGATTTTGGACGACATCGATTAATTCGTCTGATTCATCAAATTGGTATGTCGCGGTGAGATAGACAGGGGGTATGACAGGCTTTCCCTTCACTTATCTTTTTCCTTTTCCAACCCTTAGCGTAAACGATATTAACTGGTTATCTCCAAAGCCAATGTAACCTACGTGAGCTTTCAGGATAAGCGTATTATATTATTTCTCCCTAGTCAAAGACATGGATTTTCCTTTTGGCGCACATGTCCTTGAGAATCTTTGGCCACACTGTGACACTGACCTCTCCGAGATGGGCTGTACGAAGCAGATACATGTAAGTCCTCGACTGCCCGATGCCTCCTCCAATGCTCAAGGGTATTTCGTCGTAGAGAATCGCCCGATGGTACGGGAGCTTAAGAAAGTCTTCCTGGCCGGACATTTTGAGCTGGATCCTGAGGGTTTCCTTCGTGACCCGGATACCCATCGACGTCAGCTCGTGGCGTCGCCGCGTTACCGGATTCCACACTAGAATATCTCCGTTTAAACCGTGATAGCGCTCGCCGTTTTCGGTTATGGTCTCAGTAGCCCAATCGTCGTAATCCGCTGCGCGCATCTCATGGGGAAATCCGTCTTTTAGCGGCCAACCAATTCCTATGATGAAGATTGCCGGAGCTTTTTCCATAAGGACACGAGTCTCCCGTTGCTTGCGCGGCAGATCCGGGTAAAATTCGAGAATTTCTTCTGCATGGAGGAAGGCTAGTTCTTCAGGGATGTCAGGGTATTTAGAGGTCTTGAGTTGGGGATACATATCTTGCGCCATTGTGCCGGCACTTCGGATTACCTTCCAGATCTTTTTTACAATCTCTTTCAGAAAATCAAGGTTGCGCTCGTCTTCGGTGATGACCCGTTCCCAATCCCACTGATCAACATAAGCGCTGTGATCATGGTCCAAGAAATAGTCCTTCCGCACGGCCTTCATGTCGGTACATATGCCTTCATCGACATTGCAGTCAAATTGTCTGAGAGCCATACGTTTCCATTTTGTAGCCGCCTGGACAACTTGGGCATTGATGGGTTTGTCGAGACCCAACCCGCATGGAAATTCCACCGGTGTCCGGGAGCCATCCCGATCCAGGTAATCATTTACACCACTGTCGCGGTCAACGATCAGAGGAACCTGGACCATTTGCAGATTGAGTTCTTTACAGAGATGTTCTTCAATATAATTTTTTACCGCGAAGATGGCTCGCATTCGTTTTTTTGGAGGCAGCAGAGGTTCGTAGTCATTCGGCAGCGTCCTCTCTACGTCTCCGTAGTTGCCGATCCCAGGCCCGGCTAAATCTGCCTTTTTATCGTTCATTGTATTTCTCCTCTTAGGTTTGTTGGTTAAGAACTCGTTTTTTGCTGCACCAATTCTATGGTGATATCTTCGGGTCCCCTAAAGAACGCAATCCTTAAATTGGGGATATCTTTGGGAGGTATGAAAAAGGTGTAACCTCGGGCGGCTATGTCGTTGTATGCCGCATCGACATCTTCGACTTCAATACCGATATGGTCATATCCGTATCTCGACAGGGAAGCATCCCCCTCCATTTTTTCATCCTCGCGTGATACTCGGAGGTTGATGGTGGTTCCCTGCAGGTCAAGGGAGGCTCCGTCAGCGGTCCCAAATTTTAACCGGGTGATCAGCTTTGCTTTCAGGGCTTCAGTAAAAAAGGTGATCATTTTTTCCAGGTCTTGACAGACGATGTGAACGTGATGAAAGCGATATGTCATTAGTTACCTCCAGAAATCTTTTTTTTAACAAGATCCTGCATTTTCTTCCAATTAAATTTTTTGGCAAGCGCCAAGCCATTTTCTTCGCTGAGTCCTTTGTAATTTAGGATAAATGTAGCTCCCTGCTGTTCGTCGCTTGCCAGAACGACAACCACGGCTCCTTCGACGGCTTCTTTAGAATGATGCAGCGAGACTTGGAAGTCGTCAATAGTGGTCATTTTAAATTTTGCCTCATTGTTTTCGGCCTGCATCCCTTGCATCCCCGAAATCTGGGCCTGTGTCATCATGGAGTTGCCGATCATAATCATGGCGCCAAGCTCCTTCTCGCCCTGGGTATACATGCGCATTGCTTGTATCATTTTTGTGCCGCCCATAGTCATGTCCATACCTTCAGCTTTGTCGGCATTCCAATCGCTGAGGTCCACCAGAAGAGGAATAAGCGATTCATATTGGGCCGCAGATGCTGCGGTAAATGGCAGAATAATGGCCAATGAAGCACACACTAAAGCAAATATAGAAATCCTATACAGATGTTTCACATTAACCTCCTTTCATTATAATTGTATAAGGCGTCATCGGGAGAGTAAACATGTTGCAGAATCGAAGAATGCCAATCAATAATATACAAAGGATTCAACAAGGTCACCCTTTTTGGAACTCCTATAGATTCCCAGTCGAATGTCATTTTTACCCCTTCATCCACACCCGCATCCGCAATCGCATTCTCCCTCCCCCCGGTGGGCGATTTCTGCCATGGCTTTGACAATTTCTCTGGAATCGGCGTTTGTGATGCCGACTATTTTTACTTTCAAATGAACGACCTCGCGCTCATCAAAAAGATCCATAATCGGTGGGTTCAGGTGTTCGAAGAATCGATAGTATTCTTTTTTGCCAATGTGCAAGAGAATTTCTTCACCTTCTGTTCGATCAACGATTTCGTACTCAAAAGGAGTCATGCCTTCTGGGGCCAGGCCGAAGATGAATTCAAATGTTGGATATTGGGGTAAGAGATCCATGATGTCTGCAGTTGTTCCGGCTTCAAATGAGAGGGCAATTTTTTTAAGATTTTCTATTTTTCTCATAGCGTGTTCCTTTTTCAGTTTTTATTCGGACACAGATCTAATCCAAATGTCTAGGTGGTTTTCCGATCTGATCACCCAGCGCTCTTTCGCGATTAATAACGATTAAGTCAGCGATTTCACTGACAGCATTTTTTATCCACATAGACGTTTGAGATCCTTCGGTGTAATTGGCTTCGCCGAATGACTGCACTCTTCCTTGCTTTTGCAGGTTGTTGACCTGGGAAAATTCCTTTGTTGAACCGTGCCTGTAAACTGCAAAGGTTCTTCCTCCGAATTGGTTGACAATCGAAAAAACGGGAATATCACTCGGACCGTCGGCAATATAAATCATATTTTGGAAAGGCACCCGACGATCCTCGTCCGGTATTTTACCGTTGACATCGATGTCAGGAATTTTGCTGCTGCCTTTGTTGATTTCAAATATTGCGCGCGTCTTAGTCGTGTTGTCCAGGGCATAAGCAATCTGGGTGATGATGCTCTGCTGCTCCTGCTTTTTTTGCATTGATTTGCCCAGATAACCCGGACGAGGCGGTTGCTCGATAAACTCACATCCCCAAACACCGTCAATGTAAGGTGCAATTTTACTTCCCAGGATCATCTGTCGTAATCCTGTGGAGACGACATAATGCTCCACCTGGATATCATGTTGCTGATATTTGGGCTTATTTTTTACATAGCGTTTTATTTCATCACAAAATTCCGGCATGCCCTCATAAAATTGAATCCTGCTACCAAGGCGATTTAACATTGTGTTGTTTAGGTTTTTGAAAACTCCTAGCCTGGCATACGTTAAAATGTGATTGAGATAGACAGTGTCCGGAGCGATTAGATCCAGGCCGCTTTTTTTGTACGCATTCGGTAATTCGGCAACTTCTTTCCAAAAAGTTTGGGGGTCGACCTTATAGTGCTCGAAAAGAGGCTCCTGCATGTAGCCGGGTATCAGAGTCTTATCAAAATCCCAAATGCAAGCGATGATATTTTGCAGAAAGAGGGGGCGTGACATGGATTATCCTCTTATTGGAACAAAACTTACGTTGGATTCAATTTCATCAGATCATTTTGGCACTGAATGTTTTTTAAACAGCCTTCCGAGAAATTCCAACACTTTCTCGGAATACTTGACACACATCAGCAACAGCATAATTCCAAACACGGGAATTAGAATTGTTTCCGGGGGTCACAGGTCACCGGTATGTAACGGTAAAAACGTATTCAGCTCATCCATTGGGTCGAAATCCGTCAAAACACGTTAAAAATAAATTTCCCAAACGCATTTTTGTCGTTATTCAAGATCACAACCTCAAGCCGAATATCTCATGTCTAACCTTTGTCAACGATAACCCAGGCGGTATAGCGGCCACCCTTTTTGTAAATGGAAGCGAAAAGGTTAAAATGATCCAGCATGATATGTTGTGATGCTTGAAACGCGTAATTGATAACAGGTATAATAAAAAAGTTACGGCATACTGTAAATAAACCTTTTTTTCGGCGGTAACGATCATACGTTGCCCGTAGCTATCTTTCAAGAACATTTCAGCACTATATCTCAAAGAACCCGGCGAGCACTTAGATTTCTCACGGGAGTATTGATTTAAACATATATATAGGGTATTCTAAATTAAAATTTCGATTGTTCAGAAATAGATAATATTTCTGAAGTGTTATCAAAATACGCTGAATACCTGAACAGTAAGACGTGGTTTACGGTCAGCCATTTTATCGATGGCTACGTTGCTCGCTGGATTGTGCGGGGCGAGGCAAATGATAGAAAAACCATAAAATTCAGGAGAGAATTTGATGACTCACTGTGTATTGCTGAATGCCGATTACACGTTTCTGAATATTGTAAATTGGAAGCGAGCCATATGTTTGCTGGCAAAAGGTAAGGTGGAAGTTCTCAAAGATTCTGAATTAACAATTCGAAATGCAAGCGGATTTGAACTGAAGATTCCGGCGGTGCTGCGGCTGATTAAATTGATCCGGACGATTTACCGGGCCAGCGTCGCATTTACCAAAAGAAATGTTCTCGTCCGAGACGGATTCAAATGTTCGTATTGCGGTACTCGTAAAGAAAGGTTATCCATCGATCATATCATACCAAAATCACGAGGAGGTAAAACGAATTTTGATAATTGCGTGGCCGCATGCAAAACCTGCAATATCAAAAAGGGCAACCGAACTCCCAACGAAGCACGTATGTATCTGAAGTCAAAACCCTATCAGCCGACTATTTCTGAGTTTTTGCGATTGAAATTTCAGAATCTCGGTATTTATGAGGTGCTCAAAGATCTGGGCATTTATTAACCGTTAGCGGAAGATAACGAAAACGTCGTGAAGTGAGGATATTATGAAGATCATTGTTGCCGGAACCGGGTACGTGGGTCTTGTGCATGCTGCCGTTTGCTCAGAATACGGCCATGAAGTGTATGCCTACGACATTGATCAAGAAAAGATCGATGCATTTTCCAGCGGACAATCAGACCGCATTGAGAAGCACGTCAATGAGCCAGGTTTGGCAAATATAATCCGCGAAACTATAGGTAAGTCACTGTTTTTCTCATCTGATTTGGAGTTCATCATCGAGGGAACCGACACGATTTTTATGTGCCTGCCGACTCCGCCGAACATCGAAGGCTCAACAAATCTGACTTATTATGATGCGGCTGCAGAAAGCATCGCTGAAATCCTCGCCAAAAGAAGCGATAAGCGCCGCATACTGCTCGTGAACAAAAGTACCGTTCCTATTGGAACGGCGCGGCATCTGGAAGGCATAATGAATGCGCACGGGGTTGAAAATTTCGGCGTGGCCTCCAATCCTGAATTTTTAGCCGAGGGTACGGCCGTGGTGGACGCCCGCCGACCGGATCGTGTCGTGGTGGGCTGTGATCATGAAGAGGACTTCAGAATTCTTCGCCGGGTGTACTCGCAATTTGTAAACCACGTCCGCATAAAGTACATCGAGACCACTCCGGAAACCGCCGAAGCCATAAAGTATGTGGCCAACACGATGCTGTTGACCTACATTTCGTTTTGGAACGGAGTGGGTGCAAAAATCGGAGAGAAAATGCCGAATGTGAATATCGATGATCTGCGTCTTGGTGTGACAGCAGACGATCGGATCAGCACCTGGGGGTCGTTTGTGAGCAATGGTGCGGGCGGCAGCTGTTTCGGGAAAGATATCGCTTCCCTTATTTATCAGATGCGTCAGGTAAACGTCAGCACTAAAATGTTGGAGGCGTCTTATGAGGTGAACGAATATCAGAAGGTTTACCTTATTGATCGAGCCATTACCGAAGCCGGTTTTAAGTTCAACAATAAAACCATTGCCGTCTTAGGGCTGGCATTTAAAAAGCACACCAATGATATGCGGGACGCCTCCTCCATAAAAGTTGTCGAATCACTGCTGGGTAAAGGCGTGGCCGCCATCCATGCCTATGATCCCCTGGCCAATATGACAGCCAAGGAAGTCTTCGATCCGTCCAAAAATATATTGTTTGAAAAAATTCGTTATTTTGATTCCTCCAGAGATGCAATTGCCGGAACCCATGCACTTTTCATCTCATCGGACTGCGAGGAATTCCGCGGATTTTCACGAACGATCGAGGATACCGTCAATCCTCCTTACCTGGTCATGGATGGGCGGCGCATGATCCCGGACTATGAGGAACTGGTGGCGAAAAATTATACCTATTTGGCCGTTGGCGCCATGGTTATGAAACCGTTGCAAAGCCTCTCTTTTGGAGCCCCAGATGAATTTGAGTTAAAGGCGGTTTCGGGTTAGCGGAGCATGAAAGGCATTGTTTTAGCAGGAGGATCCGGCTCTCGCCTGTATCCCATCACACTTGGTGTCAGCAAACAGCTCTTGCCGGTTTACGACAAACCTATGATTTACTATCCACTGTCGGTGCTGATGGAGTCGGGCATTCGTGAAATACTGATCATCTCCACCCCTGAGGATCTTCCCATATTTGAAAAAATTCTTGGTGATGGTTCGCAGCTTGGGTTATCGTTCTCGTATGCTGTACAACCGAGACCTGATGGTCTTGCCCAGGCCTTTATCATTGGCGAATCCTTCATCGGCAACGATTCAGTCTGTCTGATTTTGGGAGATAATATCTTTTACGGTGAAGGGCTATCATCAATTTTGAAGCGCGCTGTCGAACTTACCAAAGGGGGATTGATTTTTGGATACCTGGTTCGGGATCCCGAACGATACGGTGTGGTAGAATTTGATTCAGATGGATTGGTAACCAGCATCGAAGAAAAACCTAAAAATCCAAAGTCGCATTATGCCGTACCGGGGCTTTATTTTTATGACCATGAGGTTGTGACCATCGCCAAGAGTCTCAAGCCGTCCGGCCGAGGTGAGCTGGAAATTACCGATGTAAATATGGCGTACTTGCAGCGGGGAGATCTCAAAGTTGAATTGCTCGGCAGGGGCTTTGCCTGGCTCGATACCGGAACACACGAAGCGCTTCAGCAGGCTGCCAGCTATGTTCAGGCAATTCAGGAACGACAAGGACTGAAGATTTCATGTGTGGAGGAGATCGCTTTCCGGTTGGGCTACATTGACAGCCGTCAGCTTAAAAAGCTGGCAGCCAATTACATGAAAAATGACTACGGACATTATTTGGCTGAAATAGCAGATGAATTTGGGTTGGACAGTTAAGCTTAATACGCATTTCGAAACCTCTCCTTAGGCCCATTCAATTTTTCCTTTCGAATCTCAAAACGTTTGTATTTCAAATGATGCTGCGAAACTGACCGCAAATCTTAGCGCCCGCGGGCTAAAGTCGACGCTTTAATTAACCCATCGTCTTTTACCAGAGCGGCAGGTATTCCCTTGACAGGATTTAAGATACAGAGTAAAAAATTCAGTTTAATATTTAACAATCGAATCGGGGGTTCAATGGACTACAAGCAGACACTAAATCTTCCGTCGACAGCGTTTCCCATGAAAGCCAATCTGGCGCAGCGGGAACCGGAGCATCTGAAAACGTGGTATGAAAAACATTTGTACACGCAGATCAGAGATGCCTCCAAGGGAAGGGATCTTTTTATTCTTCATGACGGCCCGCCGTATGCGAACGGTTATATTCATATCGGAACGGCTCTCAATAAGATCTTGAAGGATTTCATTGTCCGTTCTAAGCAGATGTCGGGTTACGACGCGGTCTATGTTCCAGGATGGGATTGCCATGGGTTGCCTATCGAGCACAACGTGGATAAAGAGCTTGGAGACAAAAAAAAGAATCTCTCCATGGCAGAATTTCGCAAACTGTGCCGGGCCTATGCCGAAAAATTTATCGATATTCAGCGTGAGGAATTCAAACGGTTAGGAGTGATAGGGGAATGGGAAAACCCCTATTTGACGATGAACTATATTTACGAAGCCACCATTGCGCGCGAATGCGGTAAATTCGCATTGGATGGAAGTTTATTTCGCAGTAAAAAGCCGATCTACTGGTGCTTCACGTGTCAAACTGCACTGGCAGAGGCTGAAATTGAGTACCACAACGCAACGACACCTTCGATCTATACCAAATTTCTTTTTAAAGATGATCTTGGCAATGTGCTGCCTAAGCTGGCCGGTAGGAACGTATTCGTTGTCATATGGACGACGACTCCGTGGACCATTCCGGCAAACCTGGCAGTCGCGCTTCATCCTGATTTTGAGTACGTAGCCGTCGACATCGGTAATGAGGAGGTCTACATTTTAGCCCGTGAGCTTGTTGAAAGTTGTATGCAGATATTTGGCATCTCGGATTATTCTATCCTCGGTGATATTGATCCAAAATCTCTCGAAAACAAGCGTACCGCACACCCGCTGTATGATCGTGATTCGATAATTATTTTAGGATCTCATGTAACCCTTGATGCCGGCACCGGCTGTGTGCACACCGCTCCCGGCCACGGCCGCGAAGACTACGAGGTGGGGCTCACATATGGTCTGGATGTTTACTCACCCGTAAATCACCAGGGACGCTTTGCGGATGATGTGGAATTTTTCCAGGGAGAATTTGTTTTTGATGCCAATAAGAATATCAATGCCAAATTAAAAGAGTCTGGAGCCTTGATCGAAGAAGGAATTATCGAGCATTCCTATCCTCATTGCTGGCGCTGTAAAGAGCCGGTTATCTTTCGCGCAACCCCGCAGTGGTTTATCTCGATGGACCAGACCCGCTTGCGCCAGAAATCCTTGGAAGCCATTGACAGCGTGCAGTGGATACCCCACTGGGGTCGGGATAGGATCTACGGTATGATCGAAAACCGGCCCGATTGGTGTGTTTCAAGGCAACGGGCCTGGGGAGTGCCGATTACGGTCTTTTACTGTGACCGATGCGAAGCTGTGCTGTTGGACGAAGACATCATGGAAAGGGTCTATAAGCTGTTTGAAAAGCATGGGGCCGATATTTGGTTCGAAAAGGACGTATCCGATCTGCTTCCGAACGGCATTGCATGCGGACAGTGTGGCAGTACCTCATTTATAAAAGAAAACGACATTCTCGACGTTTGGTTTGATTCCGGAGTGAGCCATGCAGCCGTGCTCGAGCAACGATCGAATTTGAGATGGCCTGCTGATCTTTATTTAGAAGGCAGTGATCAGCATCGAGGATGGTTTCACAGCTCCCTGTTAACGGCGGTGGGGACACGCAACCGAGCGCCTTACGATGCCGTGCTGACCCATGGATTCGTGGTAGATGCTGATGGGCGCAAAATGTCCAAGTCCCTTGGAAATGTCATCGCACCATCCGAGGTGATCGATAAGTACGGAGCCGAGATTCTGCGACTTTGGGTGTCTGCGTCCGATTATCGGGAGGACATCCGTATTTCGGACAATATTTTAAAACAGCTCAGCGACGCCTATCGGCGTATTCGAAACACCAGCCGGTTTATGCTGGGAAACCTTTATGATTTCGATCCCGCCAACGACTTGGTTGCCTATGAGGATATGCCGGAAATCGATCGGTTTGCGCTACACTCCTTGCAGCGCCTGGTTGAAAAAGCGAGCAAAGCTTACGATGCGTATGAATTTCACGTCATTTATCATTCCCTTTACAATTATTGTACGCTCGATTTGTCAGCATTTTATCTCGACATACTGAAAGACAGGTTATACACATCACCGTCTCGATCTACGGAACGTCGGAGTGCACAGAGCGTGCTGTACATACTGCTGGATACCATCACTAGACTGATGGCTCCGATTCTGCCGTTCACTTCCGATGAAATATGGCAACACATGCCTGAACGCAGTGGCAAAGACGCGAGTGTACATATGACGGCGCTGCCGGCAGTCAATGCAAACTACGAAGATCAAAAGCTGGCCGATCGATGGGATAATTTGCTTAAGGTGCGAGGTGCGGCCACGAAGGCTTTGGAGGACGCCAGAGCTCAAAAACTGATCGGGCATCCCCTGGATGCGTCGGTAACCGTTTCGGTTCCCGAAGAACTTTACGATGCGTTAAAGCCATTTGCCAACGACTTGAGATCGTTGCTCATTGTTTCCAAGGCTGAGTTGGTTAAGCAAAAGACACTCAAGGGGGCCTATCATAGCGATGAAATTGAAGGGCTCAGCATTAAAGTGGAGCCCGCACCGGGAGATAAATGTGAACGCTGCTGGGTGCATGACACCACCGTCGGCACAGATGCGGGGCAGCCGACGATATGTAATCGGTGTCGTAATGCCTTGTCGCAAACAGGTTAACTTGTTTGCGTGAAATGGACCTTAACCGCATGGCCGGGGAATTTCGTCCGGTCAACATATCTGGACGGCCGCGGATTTTGATTTTGCAGAAATCACATGTTAACAAAAAATATATAATCCTGAGTGTGGTGACCGGAGTGGTCGTCATGCTGGATCAAATTACTAAAGCCCTGATATTGGATTCAGTGCCGCTTCATCACAACCTCACCATCATTTCCGGTTTTTTTAACATCACTCATATTCACAACCCGGGTGGAGCGTTTGGACTCATGGCCCATATGGGCGAAACCATGCGCACCATTATTTTTCTTTTTATCTCATCATTGGCCGTAGGTTTAATTCTTTACTTTTACCATAAAACCCCTTCAACCCATCCATTTCTGGCTGTCGGCTTTGCGTTGATTTTTGGGGGCGCTATCGGTAATCTGATTGACAGGGTCCGATTTGGCATCGTGGTCGATTTTCTGGATTTCTATGTTGGCAATTTACACTGGCCTGCCTTTAACATCGCCGATAGTGCCATCACCGTCGGTATTTTCATTTTTGTCTTTCATTTGCTGTTTAAAAAGTTGCCGCCGTAACTCGCACCTATTTGAGGGTTTTTGCACATGATTTGGACCTTGATTTCTTTTTCACCTCAGTGAACCACGACAGAGCGACAATGCCCGAAACAGATGCCTGAAATCAGCTATAAAGATTTAAAAAAATATTTGAGGGATCGAGAAGGCCGCCCTTTTGAACCCATATATTTAATATACGGGGAGGAAATGCTCGTCAAAACGGCTTTTGATGATCTGCTAAACGCGCTTGTTCCGGCTTCCAACCGCAGCATGAACTATGAACCGCTTGACGGTGCCAATGTGACCATTCACGAGGTCATCGGCCGTATCAATACTTTTTCATTAATTCCGGGTAAAAAAGTAGTGGCATTTCTCGACTCCAGGGTCTTCTATGCTGGTCATGAAAAGGGCAGGCTGCTTGCAAATGCCCAAAAAGCCCTTAAGGATGACGATATCAAAAAAGCTGCCGGAAATCTTTTGAGTATGATGGCACATTTAAATCTCTCATTTGACGATCTCAGTATATCCAATCGGGAAGTAAGTCTGGGCCTGGATTGGGATTCGGCAACGAACTCCTCTTGGCTGGATGGCATCATAGCCTATTGTCGTGAGAATAATCTGTCTGTACCGGCCGTGGAGGATGACAGCCGAATATTGCAGGATGCCGTCGAGAAGGGGTTTCCGAAAGACAATCACCTGATCCTTACAACAGATTTAGCAGACAAACGGCGGACACTATACAAAACCATCAGCACACGCGGATTGGCGATTGACTGTACGGTACCAAAAGGTAATCGACGGGCGGACAGGATTGTCCAGGAAGCGGTCGTGGTTGATAAGATGAACTCGATTCTCCAGGCTAGCGGGAAAACCATTGACAAGAATGCGTATACATCCCTTTATGAAATGACCGGATTTGATCTAAGAACATTTTGCAACAACCTGGAAAAATTGATCAGCTACGTCGGAGATCGAAACGAGATTACCCTCGAAGATGTAGAATTTATTTTGAAGCGTACCAAAAAAGATCCAATATATGAATTGACCAATGCCCTGGCGGATCGGAACATCGAACTGTCTCTTTTTTTTCTGAATTCGATTCTTGGATCAGGAATTCACCCGCTTCAAGTGTTGGCGGCTATTAGCAATCAGATTCGAAAACTACTGGTAATCAAGGATTTCATAGGAAGCCAGATTGCTTGTGACTGGCAGCCAGCCTGCACATATAGCTATTTTCAAACCAATGTGGTTCCGGCAATTGTCGCTTACGACCGGCAACTCATAGATTGCATAGGAGATTGGGATCGGCAGGCGAAAACGGAAACGGTGTCGAAGAATGACGAACCCGGGAAGAATGTGAAAAAAAAAGCACGCCATACGACCACGGATCTGGTAATCGCTAAAAATCCCAAGAATGCGTATCCGATTTTTCAGCTGTTCAAAAAATCGGAACAGTTTTCGGAAGACGAGCTCATTTATGCGGTCGAATCGCTGAACAAGGCGGATGTGCTGCTTAAATCAAGCACCCAACCCGCGAAGTTGATCATAGAAAATGTCGTTTTAGGTATCTGTAAGGATCAACGGCATTCTGATTAAACATGGAGAAACGGATAGTCGCAGCATGGGATTTATCAGACAGCAGGAAGAGCGTCTGACAGTTCGTTTTTTAACCTGGCAGTATCAGAAACTGAACAAACCGCTCCCTGATAATGCTGAACTTGAGCATCAGGCATCCATTATCGTCGATGAAGCCCATCGAATCGCCCGAGAAAGAGGGCGGAATGTGATATCGATTATAAAAGAACTTATCAGCGACTTGAAAAAATGAATGGTTGATTCTAACCTCCAAAGGTCAAAGAATCGTTACTTAGATCGCCCCAGATGCTCGATAATGGATTCATTAATCTCGTTATCATCCTCTTTTAACATAGGAATTAATTCGGCAGCGACCTCTTGGATCGATTTTATTTTTTTCTCGCGCATGACCCTCTGAATTTTCTCGACACCCTTTTCAATGAGGCTCAATCCTTCGGCAATGGCAATGATATCCTGTTTTTCCATATTTACCTCCGTTCTGTTTGTGGAATTGGGGTTGATTTTTAAACTTTATGATTTTATAAATTCTAAACCAACAACCATTTTAAAAGGGGACATCTACGATGCGGGACACCTGGTCAGAAAAGCTTTCGTGTGCTACTCACTGTCATCGGTGCAACCAAAAACTGGCATCGAGTGATCCAAGAATTCTCTCCGTTTATGATCATGAGGCCATATGTATGGCATGCAAAAAGGAAGAGGAAAAAAAACCCGACTATGAGGACATATCCAAACAAACAATCGGGCAATGCCTGATCGATACCGAAATTCAATGGGGTGATCCTCAGGGGTATTGCTACCATCATTTTTATCCGTTTACGTGCTGATCGGATTGATCCGGTTTCAAAAGCTCCACATGACGGGATTAGTGTCAAGATGATCCGTGACGTGACGCGCAATCTTGTCCATTTCAGCCAATTCCTCTTTTGACAAGGATACATCACCCGCCTGAGCATTCTGTCTGGCTTGATCTGCATTGCGGGCCCCGGCGATGGCACATGTCCCGGAATGAGAAATAACCCACGACAGGGCAAGTTGTGCCAAACTTATACCCTTTATTTCTGCAATCGGCCGCAACTCTTCCAAGGCTTTTTGTGCTCGTTGAAAGTGTTCCAGTCGGAACAGTTTGTTCTGGATACGGTGATCCCCTTTTTCAAATGTGTGTCCGCTACCAAATTTTCCGGTCAACAATCCCTGTGCCATGGGAGCGTAAGCAAGAATCGTGATCTTTTGTTCAATGCAATAGGACATAGCCTCCTGTTCTAAATGACGCCAAAACAGAGAATAGGGGGGTTGCAGGCTATCGATTTGGCCGTGCTCTGCAGCTTCCTCAAGTTGTAAGCGTGAAAAATTCGACACACCGATGGCTCGGATTTTGCCTTGTTCTTTGAGTTTGTTGAGCGCCCCCATGGTTTCTCCTATGGGAACACGTTTGCTTCCAAAGGTGCCTGCCGGCCAATGAATCTGGTAAAGGTCGATATAATCGGTTTTCAGATTTTTGAGGGACTGATGACAAGCGTGAATCACCTGATCGAATTTAAGGTGATTTAAAAATACCTTGGTGGCTAGAATAACACGGTCCCGTAAACCAGCGACCGCTGCGCCTAAAATTCTTTCGGAATGCCCTTTGCCATAATGCTCCGCCGTGTCAAACGCAGTGACTCCGGCATCAAATGCGACCCGAATGGCGCGTATGATTTCAGCGTCATCAATTCCGACCCACATGTCCTTGCCGGCTTGCCAGGTACCCATGATAATCGCCGACACCGATATATCTGTTTTGCCTAAAGAACAACGTTTCATACCTTCCTCAAAGAGACCTATAGTTAATATCCGGGCGGGTCAGCGATAGTCGCGATTCCAATGGGGTTTATTGTAATCATTCAGACTTAAATTACAAGCATAGCATGATCTGTCATTTTTTCTCCATTAAGCTTATATTTTATTTTCGGCGAATGGCGGCACGTCAGGGACTATCATTCGAGGTCGAATACGTGCACAGCGACGTTGACAGGAGTGTCGGGCAGACATATAAGAACATAGTTATTCTAAGTGAGGAGGTAATGGAACATTGGCGACACTGTCATCAAATATTGCGGTTATGGTTATTTTGGGCGTAATGGTGGGAATCGGCGGTGCATTTACGGGTTTGGGGGGCGGTTTTCTGATGGTTCCCTTGCTTTTGTTTATGGGATATACGTCTCAGAAAGCCGTGGGAACATCGTTCCTGGCTATACTTGTGATTTCGATAAGTGCTCTGATTGCGCATAACAAATTGGCCAATGTGGACTATCGGGCCGGAATTCTACTTGGAATAGGCGGCGTTGTCGGGGCCCAGGTTGGAGCCCGCCTGGTTGAGCATGTTTCTACAGCCAACTTCAAGAAAATTTTTGCGCTTGTGCTAGTGGGCTTGGCTGCTTACTTATTTTTTCACAGACAAGGTTAACGTAACCTCAAGGGCTGAACCCACTGGGTTGTAGGGCGCCAAAATTTGATGCTTTTATTCTTTAATTAGCCACAGACGCACACGGACAGACACAGACTACTTTTTTTAGGGTTTAATTCCCCGCAGCTTGCTGCGATATAGTAGATCTTTTTCCTGTAACCCGATACCCCGTCAGATCTGCTGCGGGGAGCGTTCATTTATGGGAGCCTGCAATGGAAAAACCCGATTATGTGGATTTTTATCGGACGGATTCCCTGCTGACCGAGAAAGAAAAAAAGATGCGGGACGTTGTTCGCCAATTTGTGGATGACGAGTGTATGCCGATTATCGCGGACTTTTTTGAACAGGGAACTTTCCCGATGGATTTGATACCGCGGATGGTGCAGATGCATCTGTTCGGCGTTCACATTCAAGGTTACGGAGGTCGAAAGAGAAACCTTACGACGTACGGCCTGGTGTGCCAGGAACTAGGGCGCTGTGACAGCGGGTTACGCGCCATGTTTTCCGTTCAAAATTCCTTGGTCATGTTTCCGATCTATAAATTCGGATCCGAAGAGCAACGTCAGCATTGGTTGCCAAAGATGGTTCGCGGCAGCGTTATTGGATGTTTCGGCCTCTCAGAACCGGGTTGTGGGTCAAATCCAGGAGGCATGCAGACACGGGCCCACAAAAAAGATGGTCATTACCTTCTCACCGGTAAAAAGATGTGGATCACCAACGGCACGATCGCCGATGTCGCCATCATTTGGGCCAAACTTGATGGTGAAATCCGTGGATTTTTGGTGGAAACGAATTCGGCGGGTTTCCGGGCCTCACCGATTCAAAGAAAATTTTCCTATCGAACGTCCCCCACGGCCTTCATCGACTTAAAGGACTGTTTGATTCCCGAACGCAATATGCTGCCGGAAGCCAGAGGACTCAAGTCCGTTTTCCAATGTTTGAATCATGCGCGTTATGGTGTGGCATGCGGGGCTGTAGGATCCGCCATTGCTTGTTATCAGGTCGCCCGAGACTTTGCGTTGAAGCGCCAAGCTTTTGATCGGTCGATCGCATCATATCAGCTTGTGCAGGATCAATTGGCCAGGATGTTAGTTGAGATAACTAAAGCGCAGCTCATTAATTATCATCTCGGCCGGATGTTGGATGATGATACCGCGAGGCCGCCGCAAATCTCGTTAGCAAAACTGAATAATGTGCGCGAAGCCATTAAAATTGCCCGGATGGCCCGTGATGTCATGGGAGCCCGTGGAATTCTGGCCGACCATCACATTATCCGACATCTATGTGATCTGGAGGCCGTCAGTGCTCTTGAGGGTACCGCTGGAATGCACACCCTGGTATTGGGACAGGATATCTCAGGAATATCCGCTTTTTCATGAATAGAAAAATACGGTTATCCCGAAAGCTCAAGTGAGTCACGCCGGCTTTGAAGATAACCCGTTTCGCGAGGTGTGAAACTCGCACCTTAGGGAGTGTAACAGCAAACAGCGACTGGAGATCAATAAAATATTAAGGGAATATTCATTTTGTATTTGGCACAAAACAAAATAAACAACGAAACAACCTATTTCATTCGGGAGTCCTACCGTCATCAAGACATTTTTCTCAGCCGGGATCTGCTATGCTTAGGAACCGATCCGGCTCGCTACATTGTATACCCTGGCGGTAATTCGTTTTATATCGATACTGCTATCGTGGATCAACTCAACGACCAGGGAATAACATCGGATTCTGAAGACATCGAAAATATCTTCTGGAGGTTTTTAGATCCTGAAATTCAAAGGAACCTGGAATATTTTCGTCGTCGAGAGCAACGATCGCGGATGAGTCGAAAGAAAAAGAAACCTCAAGAAAAATTCAATACTCCAGTTCACATTTTTGACAAACGCAGGATTTATTTTTTGAAATTCGGTAAAATGGATCAACGCAATATAGGTAGGTTGCCGCCAAAACTTTTTCACATGCTTCGTCGTAAATCAAGGGATGAGATCGAGCAAACCTTTCTAGATCAAGAAAGAATCCTGACACCAAGGGAATACAAAGCTTACACATATGCTATTTTTAATCTGCAACAATTTTTCTATGAATCTTTTGCAACGTCCAATCCGCAAATGCTGAATCAGGAACACGTCGACAATCATTTCATCGAACAGGTGTGCAAACTGAATTCGGACGATTCCTTTTGGGTAGGAATGCAAACCAATGATGAACTGCACGAATACCTGGTCCGTTATGTTTTTATGTATTTCGACTATGATTATTCACCGAAATCCTTTTTAGAAGATTACATTCGAAATTTTATGAACAGCCGAAGAGATTATCGCCCGCCGTACAAATCCACTTCCGTCATCCTAACCGAGGCCGGCACTCTATTCGGTGAAACGAAAGAAGCGCTTGAAAAAATGACTCGTAAAGACATCGCGCGACTCTACCGGCGCAAGGCCCAGAAGTTTCACCCCGACAAGGGAGGGGATCACGACACATTTGTGAAGCTCTCGGCCGCCTATCATCAATTGCTGAAACTAAAAAGATAGAGCTTTATTAATTCTTAACTAATTGAAAATGTTAGATTTAAATACAAAATCAAATACAAGATTATACCTACTTCCGATGCGATTTTCTGCTGCTTAGAATATGAACATGGAAAACAAACTATTTTTTGATTTCGATATGCCGGTGGAGCGACGGGGCACCTCCAGCCTCAAATGGGAAAAATATAAGGATCAGGATGTTATTCCCCTCTGGGTGGCCGACATGGATTTTCGGTCTCCGCCCGCTATCATCGATGCCTTACACCAGCGGGTGACCTACGGCGTGTTCGGTTACACGCTGCCCCACGACGCATTAATCGAAGTGGTGATATCGATGCTCAAACGGCAGTATGACTGGCCGGTGGAAGCTGAATGGTTGGTTTGGTTGCCGGGGTTAGTCACCGGTATCAATTTAGCCTGCCGGGCAGTGGGTGTTGAGGGTGATGAGGTGATGACAGCGGTACCGGTGTACCCGCCGTTTTTGACAGCCCCCGGGAATTCCGGTCGTAATTTAATCAAGGTACCGCTGAAAGAGCAGCAAAACCGGTGGGAATTTGATTTCGATCGTTTAGAAAACATGATAACCTCAAACACCCGGCTTTTCATTCTCTGCAATCCGCACAATCCAGTAGGACGGGTGTATACCCGCAATGAACTTGCGGTTCTTTCCGCTATTTGCAAAAAACACGGCATCGTGATTTGCTCCGATGAAATACACAACGGGTTAATTTTGGATGAGGAGAAAATCCATATTCCGATCGCTACGCTGGATGCCGACACCGCCGCACAAACCATAACCTTGATGGCACCCAGCAAAACGTTCAATCTGCCCGGATTAGGATGCTCGTTTGCTGTCATTTCAGACAAAACCTTGCGCAAGCGATTTAAACGCGCCATGGCCGGTATTGTACCGATGATTAACCTGTTGGGTCTCACAGCTGCGGAAGTCGCGTTTCGCAACTGCTCTGATTGGCATACAGCACTGCTTGACTATCTGCGCGGTAACCGAAGTAGTGTAGAAACGGCTGTTAGTCAGATGCCGCATCTTTCCATGGCTCATGTGGAAGCAACCTTTCTTGCATGGATCGACGCAAGGGGCACTGGTTTGAGAGACCCTGCAGCGTTTTTCGAGGAGGCAGGTGTCGGACTGCAGGATGGGAACGAATTTGCCGGTCCGGGGTTTTTGCGTCTCAATTTCGCGTGCCGCAGAGCCCTGCTTTTAGAAGCGCTAGATCGTATGGCAGCAGCGCTGAGCCATTGTAGCATGTGAACCGTATTGCCCCGAAAAATGACAATCAAGCGCTTAATGAAAGGAGGATATCGATGGCACTTGAAATATTTCAAGCTGATGCCTTTACGAATAGGCCGTATTCCGGCAATCCCGCGGCGGTTTGTGTGCTTTCGGAGCCGGCTGAAGCTGTTTGGATGCAAAACGTGGCCAATGAAATGAACTTGTCCGAGACCGCGTTTTTGTATCGGCAGGAAGACGGATATAACTTACGCTGGTTTACTCCCCAGGTGGAGGTTGATTTGTGCGGTCATGCAACCCTTGCCAGTGCGCATATACTGTGGGAGATCGGTCAGGTGCCGGTCACAGATCCGATACGGTTTTATAGCCGCAGCGGCCTCCTAACCGCTGCGCGAAATGCCGCTTGGATCGAGCTTAATTTTCCCGCCGAACCGGAGGAAGAAGCCGAAATGCCGGATCAGTTAGTGACTGCACTTGGCGTTTCGTGTACCTACGTTGGAAAAAACCGCTTTGACTACTTGGTGGAAGTCGAATCCGAAGAAACCGTTCGACATCTGCAGCCGGATTATACCCTCTTGGGATCTATATCAGGGCGCGGATTTATGGTGACCAGTAAATCGGCGTCCAAAGAATTTGATTTCGTTTCGCGCTTTTTTGCCCCCGCAGCGGGAATAAATGAAGATCCGGTTACAGGTTCCGCCCATTGCTGCCTCGGACCGCATTGGGAGAAAAAACTTGGCAAGAAAGAAATGATCGCCTATCAAGCGTCGGCAAGAGGCGGGGTTGTTCGCGTTCGTATGGAAGATGAGCGCGTCGTCTTAGGAGGGCAGGCGGTAACGGTGATGAAAGGTATTCTTTTTTAGAGTCGCTCAATTAGTTGGCAGATTCTACTGTTTGTAACCGATCTTACGCAGCAAATCCTTTCGTTTTTCTATGTCATCATCGGTTTCAATCCCCTTAGATGCAAAACCGTCAATAACACCGAGAATTCCCCGCCCCTGCTCCGACTCCGCCAGGATAACTTCCAGGGGATTCGCGGTGGCACAAAATATGCGGCATACTTCAGGTACATTTTTAATGGCATTCAAAACATTGACGGGAAACATATCCCTCATAAAGATGATGAAACAGTGACCGGCAGAGAGAGCATAGGCATTTTTTTTGGCCAACTCCCGCATTTCATCGTCGGTGCCCGTGTGTCGAACCAGGCAGACATCAGAGGCTTCACAGAATGCCAGACCAAACTTGGCCATTGGAACTGTGCCGATCATGGCCTCGTAAATATCTTCGACCGTTTTGATAAAATGCGATTGGCCCAAAATCAAATTCATGCTGTCCGGATTTTCTATTTTAACCGTCTTAATTTCCATGAGGTCCTCCGCATACGTTCATAAATTGACGGAAATGCTTAGCATATGGTCTTGGATGATTTTTACAGGTCCAATGGATCGATTTTATTTCCTGTAAATAGTTGCTATAACCGAACTGATACACACATGCAAGGAATTTAGATTGTTTTTTGCGAGAATCTATATTTAAATAACGGGCTGAGTTGACAATAAAAAAAAATGAGTTTTGTTGAAAAAACTCTTGATTTGTTATTCCAAGCTTGGTAATGCCATAAATTAGAACGCCCATACGAGCAGAACCTGCTTATATGATTACCGGAAAACGTATGGGCATTTTCTTTTGCCTGGGCCGCCTATATATGACGTGTGCGAGTAAATGTAGCCTCCCACTGCTGCGGGCCCAGGCATTTTTTTACCTTTCCGGTGATTGTATTTATTAGGGCGGCGCAAATCTTAAGAGCATTTCACCCTCCAATGGCGCGCATCTGGCCGCAAACCCTGTTAAATGTCTGAATCGCGAGATTGTGGTCGGAAGGTTTATGGCGGACGGCTTTATAGAAAATTTCAGCCAACTGCGTGTCTGAGCAGCCGCTCCTCAGAGGCGTTTTGATGTCCTCCTGATGATCGGACAGGAGGCAGGGCCTCAGCTTACCGCTGGCGGTTAATCTAAGGCGATTGCATCTGTCACAAAAATGATGACTCAATGCGTGGATGAAGCCGATCTCTCCTTTGGCGCCCTCAAAACGGTAGCGCACAGCCGGTCCGTCGTTATGTGTATTTTTCACCGGCACCATTTTTCCCAAGGTGCCGATGCGTTTTTTGATTTCGGGGGCCAGCAAAAGAGGGACGTTACCTATTTGAGATTCACCGATCGGCATGTATTCAATAAAGCGAATGTGAAACGGATAATCAAACGATAAACGCGCCATATCGACTAACTCGTCATCATTAATGCCATTAAGAGCGACAACATTTACTTTAATAGGTTCGAATCCCATAGCCTGGGCCATCTCGATCCCCTGCCAAATGCGGTTAAACTGGTCATGGCCGGTTATTTTTTGAAACTTAGCCCGATTTAGCGTATCAAGGCTGATATTTATACGCTTAATGCCGGCAGCTTTAACTTTTTCGAGGTTATCCCTGAGATAGACCCCATTGGTAGTTAGTGATAGGTCCGTGAGGCTGCCCAGTTTGCTGAGTTCCTTCAAAAATGCATATACCCCTTTTCTAACCAAGGGTTCACCGCCCGTAACCCGAACTTTGGTGATGCCCAGCGTTATGGCAATCCGGACAATTCTCAAAATTTCTTCGTAACGTAATATGTCTTCGTGCGCCAGCCTCGGGATCAGGTCTTGGGGGACACAATAGATACATTTTAAATTGCAGCGATCCGTAATTGAAACACGTAAGTAGTTCAGATGACGGTTGCAGGGGTCTATTAATTTTGAATCAGCCAATTTTTAAATCCAAATTTCTAATATTAAATTTTTCACAATATTCGGGTATTTCAATCATAGGGGGCCTCTCATGGCCCACAATTTTTAGCGTATCCGGCTTGTACCGACTGTTGACCAGGTTATACTGAATAATTTCATCAAAAAGATGGTTCTTTAGGTCGATTAAACCCAACCGTTTCTGACGGTTGATAAACGTCTTTAAAATTGCAAAGGACATTCTCCCCAGGGCTTTGGTGTCCTGATTGCGATGAATACGACGATCCAGATCTACCTGGGCGATGACATCCAATCCCCACCTTTCGTAAATATCAAGAATCATACTGGTCTCAATACCATAGCCGATTGGAAAGGGAATTTTCTCAAAAATTTCCCGAAAACCGGCATATTCACCTGATAGGGGTTGGATAATCTGGGTCAGTTCCGGAAAAAAAAGAGAAAATAACGGCCGTATCACCAACTCCGTAACCCGTCCTCCACCGGTGGGTCTAATTTTATTTTTACCAATTGAGATCGGTCGGTCGTAAAAGGCTTTCGCATATTTGATGTGATCGTGCAGAAGTAGCGGTCCAATGAGTCCATAGGCAAACCGGTGGTGAATATTTTTAATATCGGCGTCGAGATAGATGATAATGTCGCCTCGGGTAATATACAACGCCTTCCAAAGATTCTCACCTTTGCCTTTGAATTTTTCGAGGCAGGGAAGAATATCGTTGGCATCATGAACATCCGCTCCGAAGGACTTGGCGATTTCGGTTGTATTGTCAGTTGATCCTGAGTCTATCACTACGAGTTCATCTATGAGGGGATAACGTGTCATGAGCTCGGATTTCATGATAATGATTTCTTTGGCAATCGTTCTTTCTTCGTTGAGCGTCGGCAGGCAGAGAGAAATCGTAACATTTTTACGTTGCTTGACATCGACCAGTCGATTCAGATCGCTGAACGCGGAATGATGAAAGGTATTATTATCAAGCCAATTGGTTTTCATCGCATACCCCTTGGTCTATAGACTTTAAGACACCGATGACCTGGGCAATTCCCTTAAACATAGGTTCAATTTCCGCCGTAGCGTTTTCCGAATAATAGTTCTCCCCATGGGTGATTCCCAGGGTTACTGTTGGTATTTTGCGCGACAGGAATATGGATAGTGCCGATTCGGTTGATTTGCTGATCGGTTTAATGCCGAGGGAATGCAGAACAGATGCTGTACTTTTAACCAGGGGATGATTAAATTTTAGCCGGGATGCTCTCAGATTACTAATGGTCTTTATATTAAGATCGACTTCATTTTCATGACCAATTCCATCCACGATATCCTTTATATCACTGTATATGGATTTAACCATTTTGTAGGAATCACTGCGAATTTCAAAGCCCAAATTTGCATCGTGAGCGACCTTACCGTGATTGGCGCCTCCGGATATTTTACCGATTACAATTCGCGACCTTGGTCTCTGTGATAGACGCAGATTCATGATTTCATTTATAATTTCATTCAAGATAAGAATTGCATCCGCGGGATATTTAAATTTGCCCCCCATATTTTCGAGGATACGGCATTCAATTTCGCCCCGTATCATACCATCCGAAAAATAGTTAAGCCTCCCGAGTTCAACTCCTTCTATGCAAACTCCGCCTCTGATCGGAGTCGGCCAGGTTTTTAAGAGATGTCGCACTCCCCGCAAATTACCCTTACCGAGAGATTGAATCGTGCCGGCCAGCACGATATCGGACTCAAAGCCCAAATCCAGACGTTTAAAAATGATTGGCAACGACATCATAACTCCCACACCGAGAGAGTTATCCAAAATTCCCGGCCCGGTGATCGTGTCTTTTTTGATGGTGTAGTTGTGGACGATATCTCTCTCAATAAATGTATCCAAATGGGCTACCACAAAAATCGGTGGTTTGTCAGGCGAGGTCCCACGGATAATTCCGATTGGATTGCGATAGCCGTCCGTGGTGACTTCATCGACACCAAACTCAGCCATTCTCTCCATGAAAACCATGCTGCGTCGTTTTTCCTTAAACGTGGGTGCCGGGATTTGGCCGATTAAAACGATGTTGGTGATAATAATATCGCGCATCGCCTTAATTTCATCGACCATGTCGGTTAAATTTTGAAGGAAATCGCTCATAGGGTTTTCCCGAATTATTTCGGTTTTTTCAGGCCTCGTAAACCATCAGGATAGGCAGTGGACGTATTACTTGGAGATGATCACGTATTCGAACAGCAGAAAGCTGAAACATCACTATGTGAATTCAGGTCTGTTTCCGCACAATCCTAAATGCAGTATAAGCGAATTATTGTATATCAGAAATTTCAAAAAAAACAATATCTCTTATGTTTTTAGATCCCCAAAATAACATTTTGATCATCTTCGGGTCACTTTTCGGTTAACTTGATACGGTATTATCCGTCTAAACAGTATGAACCCAAAAAAAGAAAAAAAATATTCTCAAATCTCTTCCGAAGATTTCTTATGGAGATCAAACACATGAGGAAAGCTCAGGAAAACTTGGAGAAACGTTTTGCGCCGATTCGCTTTGAGGATCCCAAAAAATATTTCCAGACCTCTGAAACAGACTTAGTGTCTAAGCGCAGTGTAGATTGGGATATACTGTCGTTGTATTTTCGAGAAATAGGTCTTTTCGAGCTGTTAAGTCGGGAGGATGAAGTCGAGCTCGCGAAAAGAATTGAAGACGGTGAATTCCAGATCCTGAAGGCACTTATGCTGACGCCAATCGCCGTAGAGCAGATTCTGCGGCTTGGCAGACAGCTCGAAACGGGTGCGTTGCCCCCAAGACACATCTTCAGAGTCTACAAACGGGAGGGAGGTTCGTTTAAAGAAACGGATTGCGTTCAACATTTTTTACGAACACTTAAACAAATTAATGACATTCATGAGACAAACCAGGAAATTCGCCGACGTCTTTTTGCGTATGGTCTGACGACTAAGGAAGAATTCTGCATTGGTAAATCTCTAATCCGGCGCTCTGCAAAGATAGCAAATCTCCTCAGACATTGGTATTTCCAACCTTTTCTTATCGACAGTATCGAAAAGCAAATTCGCCGCCAGGCAAATTGGTTTGAGGCCAAGAAATCAAAAATGAAGCAGTTGGAAAAGCAAATTGGAATGCATGTGAATATGCTGTCTCAAGTTCTGGCGGAGGTCGATCATGGGCGCCGGGTAACCCAAAGCGCCAAGAACAAATTTATTAAAGCTAATCTACGTCTGGTCCTATACATCGCCAAAAAGTACCCCGGCGCTAATCTTTCGCTCTCCGATTTAATTCAGGAGGGTAACATTGGATTGATGAAGGCGGTCGACAGATTTGATTATCGCCGCGGGCTTAAATTCAGTACCTACGCCAGCTGGTGGGTTAAACAGGCAATTTTGCGTGCCATTGACAATCAGTCCCGTACCATTCGAATCCCGGTAAATAAAAATGAAAAGATCAAAAAGCTCAAGCGAGTTTTACCTGATCTATCATCCCAGGACGCCGAGGGAGTCTATCGCGACAAGATTGCTAAAAAAATGGGCATTCCAATGCTTGAAATAGGTCACTTAATTAGGATCGCTCAGGATCCGCTCTCACTAGACATGCCGGTAGACGGGATAGAGGGTCATGCCGTGGGAGAGTTCATACCAGCCGAGCAACATGGCGATCCGCTTGAAGCTGTCATCACCCGCGATGCTGCAGAAAAAATACGAAAAGTTCTGGCGATCTTGTCTCCCCGCGAAGAGAGAGTGCTCCGAATGCGCTTCGGTATCGGCGAAAAATCCGACTGCACTCTCGATGAAATCAGCCGGGACTTTTCACTGAGTCGAGAGCGGATAAGACAAATTGAAGCCAGGGCTTTGCAGAAATTACGGCATCCTATACACCGGCGTGAATTGCAAAGCTTTGTCGAAAATTAAACGCATTTAACCGGCCTTTGGACCAATGTGTCTTTGGCTTCTTCAGCACGCCTAAGCGCTTTTCCCTCAAATTAATCAATCACAATTACGATTTCTTATTCGCATAATACCCAACGATCGCGTCGCAGAGACCCGGGATGGTATAAACATCCGCCACGATATGCACGTCAAAACCTAAATCTTTGGCAGTGTCGGCGGTTATCGGGCCGATGCAGGCAATGGTGACATCCTCGACAAGATTTTCAAATTTATTTGCAGTGATTACAGCCTTGAAATTATTGACTGTGGACGAGCTAGTAAAGGTGATTAGATCGATGGTTTTATCTTCGAGCCACTGACGGAGCTGGTCGGTGTTGCCCGCTTCTTTTTCAGTGAGATAAGACGTTACCTCATTTACTGCGGCCCCCATTTTGCGCAATTCCACCGGCAACACCGGTCGAGCCTCTTTGGCCCGCGGAAGCAATATCCTTTTGCCGGTTAATTCCTCTTTTTTGAATGCCTCCACCACGGCTTCGGCCCGATAGTTTTTGGGAATGATGTCGCTTTTTAATCCAAAATTACCGAGTTTTTCAGCCGTTACCGGACCGATGGCGGCGATGTGCAGGTGGTGCAGTGCACGGACGTCTTTTTCGAGGGTAAAAAGGCGGTCAAAGAAAAAGTTAACCCCATTGACACTGGTAAAGACTATCCAGTCATAATCGATTAGGCGGGCTATGGCCTGATCAAGGGGGCGGAAGTCGTCGGAGGGAGTCACTTTGATGGTTGGGAATTCCAAGCATTCAGCTCCCAAGTCGCTCAGTCGCTTGATCATATCGCTGGCCTGCGCGCGCGCGCGCGTGACAACAATTCTTTTTCCGAGCAAGGGGCGGTTTTCAAACCATTTTAGCAGGGGCCTCAAATCAACAACCTCGCCGACCACGATGATGGCTGGTGATTTGAGTCCGGACTTTCTGACCCGGTTTGAAATGTTGTCCAGTGTGCCGGTGACCGTTTGCTGATTGGGGGTGGTACCCCAGCGAATTATCGCAACCGGTGTTTCGGGTAATTTGCCGTTGGCGATCAGTTTCTGGGTGATATCCGGCAAATTTTTAACGCCCATAAAAAAAACTAAGGTGCCGATTCCTTTGGCCAATGATTCCCAGTCAATGCTGGATTCTTTTTTGTAAGGATCTTCGTGTCCGGTGACAAAGGCGACGGTGGAGGTAAGTTTACGATGAGTTAGGGGAATACCGGCATAGGCGGCGGCGGCCACCGCTGAGGTAACCCCGGGGACTACCTCGTATGGAATTTCCTTTTTAACAAGAACTTCCGCTTCTTCGCCGCCTCGTCCAAAGATGAACGGATCTCCGCCTTTTAAACGGCAGACGATGGAACCTGTTTTGGCTTTTTCGACAATAAGCGCATTGATTTCATCCTGGGACAATGTATGATCACCGCCTTTTTTTCCGACATAGATCAATTCAGCGTTTTTTGAGGCGTGTTTTAATAGGGCAGAAGAGGCCAGATAATCATAAATGATAATATCGGCATTTTGGATGCACTCTTTGCCTTTGACTGTAATTAAGCCCGGATCACCGGGGCCGGCCCCCACCAGATATACTTTAGCGGTCTTCATTATCAGGGTTCCATAGATTGCAGTTTTTCCAATATATTGTCGGCCCCCATGGATAGAAGTTTTTCAGCTAGAGCGGTACCCACGGTTTCAGTTTTATCGGCTGGACCGGACAGACTCTGCTTGATTACTTGCGATCCATCAATGTCCGCCACCAGACCGACTATAGTATAGGTGTTCTGGTTGATAATACCGTGGCCGGCAATCGGCACTTGACAGCTGCCTCCCAGGCGGTTCAGAAAAGCGCGCTCTCCCAATACGATCGCCCGGGTAGCAGCGTGATTGAGTGCTTTGACCAAAGAATCGATTCGAGGATCATCTTTCCGTGTTTCTATACACAGGGCACCCTGACCGACTGCCGGAAGCATAACTTCGGAATCCAGATATTCTGTGATCCGATGCTCGAGATTAAGTCGTTTCACGCCGGCGGCGGCCAGTACGATGGCATCGAGGTTTTCGGTTTCCATTTTTTTCAAGCGGGTGTCGAGATTGCCCCTCAGGGGTCTGATTTTGATGTCCGGCCGCGCGTGACGAAGCTGGGCCGAACGGCGTAAACTGCTGGTTCCAATAACACTGCCGCTGCCAAGGTCAGAAAAAGGCTGATGGTTTTTGGAAATTAGAACATCCGCTGGAACCTCACGTTCGGGGACGGCACCGATGCACAACCCTTGCGGTATTTCCGCCGGCATATCCTTCATGCTGTGAACGGCTATATCGATTTGGAAATTCAGCAAGGCTTCCTCAATTTCTTTTACAAAAAGCCCCTTACCACCAACTTTGGCAAGGGGCACATCGAGAATTTTATCGCCTTTTGTTTTTATGATTGCAAGTTCGATGTCTTGCTGTGGAAATTTTTCGTTTAACGCCGCTTTAATCCAGTTGGCCTGCCAGAGAGCTAGTTTGCTGCCCCGGGTTCCGATTTTAACAGGAGTTTTTATCAATGGCTGCACCCGGCGCAGCTGGTTGCAGCACAACTGCCGCAGGACGATCCGGCGGATTGGGATACGGTCTGTCCGCCGCTTCCTTTACTGACAAATCCACAGGCCGACATCATTTTCCTAACCTTTTTGCTATGACATGCACAGCACTCCGGTTTCTCATTTCCAAAAATCAGGCATTCAAAACATTCACCGCATTTTTCACACTGATACTCATAGATTGGCATGAATCTTTCTCCGTAAAAGTGGTTTCGAACCTCCATCAAAGGCCTGTTGGCGGCATTGTCCCGCAAAGCGGGACGACACATCCTATCACTTAATTTTTGGCATGCCTCTCACCCCTGAACCTAATCTGAGGTTGAAATCGCTCATTGTAATATTTGCCATCATAATAATCATCAGCCCTTTAATATCAAGATATCCAATCTAATCCAAATGCTCGATAACACCTGCGGCGATCAGGGGAATCAATATTTCATGATGTCCAACGAGATTCATTCCCCGGCCGCCTTGGGAGGTGGGTCGGGTAACCACATTGGTTAAGGGACGATAATGCTTGATAAAATCCAGGTTAACCGTTGTAAAATCATTCAAGGTATTACCCAGATTGCGCACCAGGGTAACGGCTTTCAAAAATACTTCGGGCAGGATCACCGCGGATCCGACGTTCAGGTAAACCCCTTTTTGGAGGGTGGCGACCAAGGCGGCAAAAAGGCGAAAATCCCGATGCGTGGCAGCACCCGCTTTATGCGGATCAAAACCGGGATGCATGTGAATAATATCTGTACCGAAAGCGACATGAACGGTTATAGGGATTCCCAGACGAGCCCCGGTTGCCAGAATGCTTTCGTTCATTAAGGGAAGCTGGTTGTCAATCATGGTCCGGCCGACGGCTTCGCCGAGGCCTGTGTTTTCTTTTTCGGCGCCACTAATGGCATCTTCTAAAAACGCACAGGTCTCTTTAGCCATACCGAAAGAACCTTCATCCAAAGTGGCGGCGACATCTTCCGAAGTTCGGCCGATCATGGCGACTTCGATGTCATGGATAATACCCGCTCCGTTCATTGCCAGGCCGGTGATAATCCCGCGCTCCATCAGATCGATGACGATTGGGTTTAAGCCGACTTTAATGACATGGGCCCCCATGCCGAATAGAACGGTACGTTTGCCTTGATAGGCTTTGATAATAGCCGATATGACGTCTTTCAGTTGACGGCCGGCGAGAATATCGGGCAAATTATCGAGAAACATCCGGTAGGATGACCCTTTCTGCCAGGTCTTTGCAAAATCATTGGAATTCACTTTGCTTTCTCTGTCGGTCAAGCTGTAGGTGATTACCCCGCCAAGGTCGATTGGCTTAAATTTTTGAGACATAATTATTGCCTTTTGAATTCTTCCGGAAACAGTTTCCTTTCAACCAGATCGCATAGGATGTGGCCGAGGGTAATGTGGGCTTCCTGAATTCTGGCGGTTGTTTCCGAGGCCACTGAAAACACGAGATCGGTGATGTCTACCAGTTCGCCGCCGCTTCCGGTCATTCCGATGGTGGACATATTATTTTGTTTGGCGGTCTTGATGGCCTTAATAACATTCGGAGAGCTGCCACTGGTGCTAATAGCCCAGGCGATATCACCCGGATTTCCGAGGGCGTTTATCTGTTTGGAAAAAACATCGTCAAAATGATAATCATTAGCGATGCTGGTCAATATGGACGTATCCGTGGTTAGGGCGATCGCCGCCAGAGGTGGGCGTTCAATTTGAAAGCGGTTCACGAATTCGGCAGCCAAATGCTGGGCATCGGCTGCGCTGCCGCCGTTGCCGAAGATGAGTATTTTGCACCCCGAAGATAGACAGGTGGTGATCATATCCGTTGCTCTGATAATGTTGTCAACGCTAGTTTCAATAAACTGCCGTTTGACACTGAGACTATTCTCCAAAATAGTCAGGATTATTTCATGCATTGAGAGACCTTTTTTTAAGTTATTATTTTTTCCGGCTTTGACCGTGGCGTTATCTCCAAAATTTATTCTAACATTTAAATCCTGGCCCTCGGGCCTGTCGAAGATCCCGTGTCAGGATTCGGTATTCATGAGTCTGCAGTATCGAGATAAATATTTGTTTTTTCTATATATTCGGTTGCATCGTGGCCAAGTCGGCTTGCTTTTTTGAACTCCTTTAAAGCTTCCTCAAATCGTTTTTGATGGTAATAAAGTCGACCGAGACGAAAGCGGAAAAGGCCGTTTTCGGGCGAGAGTTCCACACTTTCACGGCAAAACATTAATGCAATTTCAGAATTCTCATTTCTCTTGTCATAGAGGGAGCCCAGGGCGGACATTGACGCCGCATCTCTTGGGTTGTATTTGATGGACTTTTCATACGCCGATATGGCGTCATCCGTTTTGCCGCTGACCGCATAACAGTCCCCTAAATACCGGTAAACTGCAACAGATTTGGGTTCGATTTTAGCAGCACGTTCGAGAAAAATCTTTGCGTGTTCACTATCACCTAATTCCAGATAGAGTTTTCCGGTTTGAAAGGCTATCTCATAAATATCGCTGTTGATATCATGGGCTTTGAGGAAAAACTCCAGGGATTTTTCACGTTCACCCTTTAACATGTAAACAAGACCCAGATTGTATAGAGTCATGTATTCATTTTTGTCAATGTCGATAGCTGTGCTGAACTCCTCCACGGCCTGTTCATAATTGCCTATTATACCGTAGCATACACCCAAGCTATTACGGACATTTACATTCGATGAATTGATCAGCAGAGCCATTTTAAATTCTGCGATGGTTCCCTGGATATCACCTTTCTCGTAGAGCCTATCCCCGGAGATGTTCAGACTTATATCGTCAAAAATGACAGTGCTGTTGGGACCAAAAAAACTTGCGTGATCAAGGGCTTTGCGCGCATTCTCCAGGATCTCTTCTTTTTTATAGGTCAGAGTTGGAAAGGCTGAGACACCAATAGTGACCGTTTTTGGGGTCTGTTTTGCAATATATTGTTGCAGTTTTTTGGCAATTCGAAGAATTTCTAATCCGTTTTTCTCTGCAAAAAAGCAACCCAGTGATTGCGGATTAACGAGTCCCCACAACCCATTGCCATTTTGACATATCTTGTTCAGAATTTTGGCAATTTGGATTTGTTCATCGACTACGTGATGTTTTTTAGAATTATCATTTTTCCGGATCTCGTGATCCAGTCGAATAATCATGGCACCAAATTGGGAGACCGATTCCAGGCAAACCATGGCATGTTCGATGAACCGGTGTTCTGCAAGCATATCCGGAAACACGGATTTCATTATGTCATAAACACTTGAAATCACCGTGGGTTTTGCGTCTGCTATTCGCCCTGTATCTGTCCTTGAGAATAAGAAGTGTCGTGTAGTTCCGCGGCTCTGAAACCATGGTTGGGTATTACCGGTTCTAGTCATCATCACGCTCTCATTAGAATATTTTCAAATGCCGACTGAATAATGGGGATATCATCATCCAGCAGTGTGCGTGGATCGATGATAAACGAATCATCCTCAATACGTCCGATAATCGGGGTGGAATTTTGTCGCATATTTAGCTCCAACGTATTGGCGGACATCCCATTTACACGAATTTTCAGACAGTTAGTAGGCAATTCCAAAAGCGGCAGGGCTCCGCCGCCCGCTTTTGAAAAGTCCTCGATGATATCGATTTGAAGTTTAGAGCTATTGATTTTTTTGAGACGTTGGCAAAGATCCGATGCCTTCTTCTCTATCTCGGTTTTCTCCAACGTCAACATTCGCAGGGTGGGAATCATGCGCACGGCTTTCTCTTCATCACGGTAGAGACGCAGAGTGCTCTCAAGCGCAGCCAGTGTCATTTTGTCGATACGCAGAGCCCGAGTGAGGGGGTTTTGCTTGATTTGATCGAGAATTTTTTTCTTTCCGACGATGATCCCTGCCTGAGGTCCTCCAAGAAGCTTATCGCCGCTGAACGTAACCACATCCGCTCCCGCCGCGACCGACTCCTGTACGGTCGGCTCTTTCCAAGGGCCGTATTTGGAAAAATCGATAAACGTACCGCTACCAAGATCTTCCATGACCGGAACGCGATGCTTTTCGCCCAAATCGACGAGTTCTTTCAGGGAGATTTCGGCCGTAAATCCAATGATACTGTAATTGCTGCGATGCACTTTCAGCAAAAGAGCCGTATTTTCATCAATGGCATATTCGTAGTCTCTTAAGTGGGTGCGGTTGGTTGTGCCGACCTCCTTTAAGATTCCTCCGCTTTTTTGCATCACATCCGGAATCCTGAACGAACCCCCGATTTCCACAAGTTCACCCCGTGAGACAATAACGTTCCTGTTTTTAGCAATTGTCTCTATGCAAAGCAAAACCGCTCCGGCATTGTTATTGACCACCATAGCGGATTCGGTACCACTGATTTCACAAAGAATATCTTCAACAGGGCTGTATCGGGAGCCCCGTTTTCCGGCGGATAGGTCATATTCGAGATTCGAATAGCGACTTGAAATCCTTACAATGTTTGCGACAACATCCTGTGCCAGCAGCGATCGTCCAAGATTGGTGTGCACCACTACTCCGGTCGCATTGACTACGTTTTTTAAATTGGGTGTCATTGCATGACGGACTGCGGCCTTAACGATTTCAATAATGCGCGAATCCGCCAGGCTTTCTGCCTCTATTTCAAGATCGACGGCAAGTATGCGCGTCCTCAGTGTTTGCAATGTTTTCCGGATGGAGTTGACCACCACTGTTTGGGGTATATCTTCAAAAATCGATTCCTTCTCGGCAAGCTCCAGGATGTGGTCTACCCCCGGTAGCATTCGCACCAATTTTTGCTGATTAGCGGTTAGCTTCATGTTATCGATTTTCTGACGACTGTCGCATCAGCGCTTGTTCCGGTGCTGAATCAAAAACCTGGATCGGGATGAGATCAACGATATCGGGGAATCTTTCCACCGACAACCCGATAGCCTCAAGTCTTGCAGCAAGCGTGCCGGTTTCCAGACGCTCCAACTCCAAACCTGCATGAAATTGAGACATGAGCAGGTCTGCCAAATATACAAGATGTACCAAGTCATGATATTGGCCCGAGTTTTCGGGCCGGTGATGATACCGGATGGTCTCAATCAATGATTCAGGAAAGGTCCATTTTTGAGCAAGCTCAGATCCGACTTCTGTATGGTCGACACCCAGAATCCTTTTTTCAGCTTCAGAGAAGTTGTTCCCTTCTTCAAACATTTGCCTGTAAAAAAGCGGGTAGGCCGAGGCGATGTGCTGATCCAGCACCACCTTGCCGATATCGTGTAAAAGCCCCGCAGTATAAGCGAGTCCAGGTTTTGCTTTTCCGGTCAAGTTCGCCAATTTTTCAGATACAATCGCTGTGCCGATAGCATGATGATACAGGCCGCCTTTACACAAAGAATACCCAGCGCCTGAGTGGTTGAAGAGGTTTTCGAATGATGCCGAAATTACAAATTTGACCAAAAGCTTCGTCCCCAAAAAGACCAGGGCATGATCCAGGGTTTCGATTTTATTTCTGCCGGAATACATTACGGAGTTGCATAGTTTCAAGGTACGGGCACTGATGACCTGGTCTTTTCGGATTTCTTCAGTTAAGTGCTCTATTTCATATTCTTCGTCCTCGATCAGCCTTAAAATTTTTAGCGCCACCTGAGGAATGGGCTGCAATTCATTCATGGTCTGACTGATTTCCTTGGGAGTGGAGACGTGAATTTCGAGCTCTGATGAAAGCTTCGCGATTCCAGTCGGGTCGATGCGACACTGCCAGTTCTGAAGATTGAGACGTAAACAGCAGGTAAGAAATCCACCGGTTTCCGATTTTACAATCTGAATTCCTTCTTTCGTAAGAAAGTTCATCACTGTTTCTGCCGTACGACCCCCAATATCCAACTGGAGATCGCGGCTTTCGATGGGACCCACCAAAGCTCCGCCGGCAATAGTTGCTTTCAGCGTTTTATTCTGCGCCCCGGCGGTGTGAAGGGATCTGAGAAAAAGGGGAAGTCCGCTGGATGCATATTTTTCCGGCTGAAAGGTATCGGTCTGCGAAACTGGTTCTGGCAGCAGCAAATGACTCAACCCGCCCACTTTTGCCTCTTCGTCGTAAAGGGCAACTCCTACGCAAGTTCCGAGAAAAGCTTCAAGGAGTATCGGCGTTTGGTGATCGACATAATAACTGCCTGCACCGACATGGTAACGCTTTTCATTAGCCATAGGCACCTACAGTATTTATCCGTAAATATTACGAAAAAAAATCTATACATGGGATATGCGATTATTTCAACAGATTTCTTGAGAGCCCGACAGAGTTTGATGGAAAAAAATTCTTTATGAATTCTAAAAATTAAGATAAAAAGAGTTCAATTAATTCTATAACCACGAAAACCTAGATAAGGTCGGGATTATTGCGATTGGAAGAATCCATGCAAAATCTTTTGGTAACCGGCGGAAGTGGCTTTATCGGAACCAATTTTATCCGATACCTGCTCACCGAGTCTGATTTCAACGGGCGCATCGTCAATGTGGATAAATTAACGTATGCCGGAAATCCCGATAATCTCGAGGATATTGAAAAATCTTATCCTGAGCGTTACATCTTCGTCAAAGCAGACATAAGTGAGCCTGGCGCCATGGCGCAGGTTTTTTCGACCCATACTATCGACGCCGTTTGCCATTTTGCTGCAGAATCCCATGTGGATCGGTCAATTGTTGCCCCGGATGCCTTCATCAAAACCAACATCGATGGAACGTTCAATCTGCTTGAGATGGCGCGCGCCAAGGCAGACCGTCTCGTTCTCTTTCACCATGTGAGCACTGATGAAGTCTACGGCTCGCTGGGATCTGGCGGTTATTTCACTGAGGAAACGCCGTACAAACCAAACAGTCCGTATTCGGCCTCCAAGGCTGCCTCCGATCATCTCGTCAGGGCTTACAGCAAAACATACTCGCTTCCAGTTACGATTTCCAATTGCTCAAATAATTATGGACCTTACCAATTCCCGGAAAAATTGATTCCATTGATGATATTAAATGCATTAGCCGAAAAACCTCTCCCGGTGTATGGCGATGGAAGCAACATCAGAGATTGGCTGTACGTTGACGATCACTGCCGCGCGGTGTGGGACATAATGAAAAGAGGAAAGCGAGGACAGACGTACAATATCGGTGGTCGGTGTGAAATGACTAACATTGACACTGTAAAGTTGATTTGCGACGTGCTCGACGAGATTATGCCCAGTTCTACAAGATCGTCCCGTCAAGATTTGATTACATTTGTTAAGGACCGACCCGGTCACGATTTAAGATATGCGATCGATTGCAGCAAGCTGGAGAAGGAAATGGGGTGGACACCGCTTGAGTCCTTTGAGACAGGATTAAGGAAAACGATTCAATGGTACCTGGATAATTCGAAATGGGTGCAGCGGGTGAAAAGCGGAGACTATAGGGAATGGATAAAACACCATTACCAGGATTTATAGACTTCGAGATTATATACCGCCTAATCCAAAACCCAGGGCGTCCGTCGATTTTCCTCTGACGGTCATATTGAGATATTCCTTATGAAATCAGCAAAAGATTACATCATTTTCCCCTTAGATTTGCCGTCTGAAGAAGAAGCCAAACGATATGTGGGGCTACTGGCGGATCACGTCGGTTTTTTCAAAGTCGGGCTGGAGCTGTTTATTCGAACCGGCCCGGAGATCGTCCGGTTTATCAACTCTACCGCGGCGGCCGGGGTATTTCTGGATTTGAAACTGCATGATATCCCGGCGACCGTATCTGGCGCCATGTCCAGTATAGCCGGTCTCGGAGTAACCTTCGCCACCGTTCATTGCGGTGAGAGCAGCAGAATGCTTGAGGCTGCGGTGGCCGGCGGCCGTGGAAGGGTTCGCATCCTTGGCGTCACTGTGCTGACCAGTGTCTCCGCAGACGATATCAAGACAGCGGGATATAAACCAGAATTTTTCCCAGACCTAACCAGGCTTGTTTTAAAGAAAGCCGAAATGGCCGCAGAGGCCGGTTGTGACGGGGTTGTTTGTTCCGGGCTCGAAGCGCGCATGATCAAGGATCATTTGGGGGACGACTTTATAACCGTAACGCCGGGAATTCGTCCGCTGTGGGTTTCGGATAATACGGATGATCAGCAGCGGGTAACCACACCAGCTCAGGCCGTCCAAAATGGTTCAGACTATCTTGTGATCGGAAGGCCAATACGGGATGCCGACCGCCCCAAGGAAGCGGCTGTGCGAATTGCAGAAGAAATTGCAAAGGTCATTTAGGCTATTGAAAAGAGGTTGCCTAAAAAATGCTAAAGAAACGGAATATCGTGAGAGCCGTAATCACGGCCCCCAGTAGAAGAGCGAGAATCAACTGATCGGGACTGAACTTTTTCATATTGATTGCGAGCTATATACTCTAAACTGCCTAAATGTCGTGCTTAGATTTTTTTTAATCCGAAATCCAAATCCCACCTTCGTATTCCAAAACTATGGTTTGTCCAGTCCAAACGCTGAGTGCAGCACGCGCACTGCAAGTTCTGAATATTTCTCTTCGATGACGCAGGAAATCCTGATCTCTGACGTGCTGATCAACATAATGTTAATATTTTCCGAGGCCAAGGCTGTAAACATTTTGGACGCTACCCCTGAATGATCTTTCATTCCGACGCCGATTACGGACACTTTAGCAATATTTTCATCGCTGAAGACATCTTCGGCTCCGATTTCCCGGGCAACTTTTTGCTGGATTTCCATGGCTTTGGCATAATTTTCTTTTTTCACCGTGAATGTCAGATCGGTCTGGCCTCCAGCCCGGGTGTTCTGAATAATCATATCTACGACTATTCCGGCCTCCGCCATAGGCGTAAATATTTTAGCGGCAATTCCCGGCTGATCCGGAACTTTTTTCAGCGTAATCCGCACCTGGTTCTTATCATGGGTCACCCCGGATACAACCAGACGTTCCATACCGGAATTTTCATTGACTACCATGGTTCCCTCCTCTTCATTGAACGATGATCTGACATGGATAGGGATATTGTATTTTTTTGCGAAACCCACCGACCGGATCTGCAGCACTTTAGCCCCCAAGCTCGCCATATTCAGCATTTCATCATATGAAATGGCGGAAAGCTTTCTGGCTTTATCGCAGATGTTGGGATCGGCCGTATAAATACCATCCACGTCCGTATAAATTTCACAGACATCTGCATTCAGGGCTGCCGCAATGGCCACTGCGGATGTATCCGAGCCTCCTCGTCCCAGAGTGGTAATGTTGCCGTTCGGATCACATCCCTGGAATCCGGCTACGACAACGATGTGACGGTTTTGGAGAAGCTTCTTAATTCTATTGGCTCGGATATCGAGGATGCGGGCATTACCGTGACATTCATTGGTAAGTACTTCCGCCTGATGTCCCAGCAGGGATTGGGCCGCGTAGCCCATAGACTTTAACATCATGGCGAGCAAGGCTGATGTCGTCTGTTCCCCGGTTGCAAGCAGAACATCAAGTTCGCGATTATCCGGGGAATCGGTTACTTTGTTGGCCATGTCAATTAAATTGTCGGTGATGCCGGCCATGGCGGACAGGATGACAACCACTGCGTTACCCTGGTCAAACGTTTTGGCGACCCGATTGGCAACATTGCGGATACGTTCAATATTCGCTACAGACGTTCCGCCGAATTTTTGTACAATTAAGCTCATTTTTCCCCTACCGTTATCTCAGTGTTTTTTTCGATAACTCACCGCAGCGTTGTTTGAAGCCGCCGGTGTTCATCTGCGTTCAAGGGCTTTTATCAAAATGACGGCGGCATGTCCATATGCAATTAGGCGAATGTCCCGACATTCATCATCGATAATTTTGAACTCAATGGCCAGGTGTTCGTTTAGAGCGTCGGCGGTAAGTTTATGCGCCCATTCGATCGCCACCACGCCCTGTCCTTCAATGATATCGCCCAATCCGATATCTTCAATGTCGGAAACGTTGTCTAGTCGATAAAGATCTACGTGAAACAGTGGCAGACGGCCGGGATATTCATTGATCAAGGTAAACGTCGGACTGGTGATGTAATACGCCTCGGAGACGTCGAGGCCTCTCGCCAAACCCTGGACAAAGGTGGTTTTGCCGCTGCCAAGATCTCCGTTTAACGCCAAAATCACGGAGACGTCAATCTGTTCACCGATGGTTTTTCCCAGTACGAGGGTTTCTTTCGTAGAATTGGTGAAAATCTGGAGCTGCTTGCTGATCATAATGAGTTACCAAACCGAAATGGCCCTTTTCCCGGTGTTGCTTGTCCATTAGCCTAAGAGAGTGAAGATATATAAGATGGAATCGCGGACGATTGATTATTCACGATTAAACATTTTTTTAATCTCTTGCGGGATGGCTTGTATGACATCTCCGGCAAGATAACCATAGGGGCCCATGGTCTCCGCTAGGCTATCTGCGGCAGCACCATGTATATAGGTGCCGGCTTGAGCAGCCGTATCGGCTGGGACACCCTGTGTGATCAGACCAGCGATCAATCCGGTTAATACATCGCCCATGCCACCGGAAGCCATGCCGGAGTTGCCGGTCGGGTTTAAATGAATTCGGCCGTCGGGGTGGGCTATCACAGTGCGGGCGCCCTTTAGTACCAGGTGAACATTGTATTCGGCTGCAAATTCCCGGGCACATGCAACTCGATCCTGCTGGACGTGGTGAACATCGGCACCGATTAGTCGGGCCATTTCTCCGGGGTGCGGAGTTAAAATGATTGGGGCTTTGGCTTTATTCAGGATCTGAACCCGGTCGGCGAGATTGTTTAACCCGTCTGCATCAATAACGGTTGGAATGTCGCTCTCGCAAACAATCCGATGTATCAGCTCTTTTGTTTCATCCGCCTGTCCAATTCCAGGACCGATGGCCAGGCATTTTTTGCCGGACATCAATTTGCAAACCGCATCAAATGCCGAATTGCCTATGATTCCATATTGGCTTTCCGGCAATGGTTCTGTCATCGCTTCCAGCATTTGAGATTCTAATGCAACGTTTAAGCTCTCAGCGATACCTAAGGTGACAAGTCCCGCGCCCACCCGCAGCGCGGACAATGATGTCATCGAAGCGGCCCCGGTTTTGCCTGGAGATCCGGCGAGCACCAGCAGGTGGCCGGTTCGGCCTTTGTGGGCGTCTGAAGATCTTACGGGTAAATAAGAACGGATGCAATCCTCTGTGATCAGATATTGCTTGGGACCGACGTTTTCAGCAATATGCGGTGGTATACCGATTTCAACAATTTCAAGTTTACCGGTATAATCCGCTCCCGGAAAGATGAGATGGCCGATTTTGGCAAACGCAAACGTCGCCGTTACCAGAGCGCGGATACACGTGCCGCAAGGCTGGCCGGTATCCGAATTCAGTCCAGAGGGAATGTCTACGGCAAAAACAGGCTTTTTTAGATTATTAACGAAATCAATGACGGTTTTAAAATATCCCTTGACATCCGATTTTAAGCCGGTGCCGAGGATGGCGTCCACCACCACATCCAAGCTGGCTATCTTGGATTTATTTTTCAAGAATAATTTTTCCTCCGGAATTTCAGTCACCGGGATTGCTAAAGGTTTTAGAAGATTATAATTGGCCGCGGCGTCTCCTTGAAGGCGTTTGGATTCTGCCAGCAGAAAAACATTAACGTGAATACCCTTTTGTTTCAAATACCGGGCAATCACGAACCCGTCTCCGCCGTTGTTGCCCCGCCCGGCGATAACGCCGATCCGTTTTATTTGTAGATTCGAAAAATGCTCCAACAACATGCGGGTTGCGCCACGACCCGCATTTTCCATTAAAACTCGCCCGGGAATCCCGAATGATTTGATGGTTTGACGATCCATTTCCTGCATTTCACTGGCAGTAACTAAATACATCGGTTGTCTCCCGTGATCTAATCTCAATGTTGCCCATATTGAGCCATTTTGGATTTTTTTTGTCGATAACTAAACTCGTTAGGCTACAATGCTCGAATCAGTAGCAGCATTTCTTCTACAGCCGCTTTCATCCCGGTTAACACGGCCCGGGAGATAATGCTGTGGCCGATACTGAATTCATCGATTTCGCTGATTCCTTTAAATGCTTTGATGCTTTTGTAGCATAGTCCGCGGCCGGCCTTAACGTTAAATTTAAGTTTGTGCGCGAGTTTGATGGCATCAACTAGTTTCAAAAAGGCCTGATGCCGTTTGCGAGGGGTTTTGGCTTCGCAATAGCTCCTTGTATGAATTTCTACCATGGTAGCGTTGCTTTTGTGGGCCAGCTTTACCTGGTCGGGTTCCGGATCGATAAGCAAGCCTACCGGTATTCCGCTGTTTTGCAGGGTTGCGATAGTTTCTGTGATGTCACCTCCGTGCACAATAAGATCCAATCCTCCTTCATCGTTGAATTCTTCGCGTCTTTCAGGTACCAGGGTCACCAAATCGGGTTTTATATCCAGAGCAACTCCGACCATCTCGGTAGTTGACGCCATTTCCAAAATAAGTTTACTCTGGACAACACTGCGTAATATGCGAACATCTCTGTCTTGAATGTGTTGGCGATCCTGCCTGAGGTGGACAATAATCCCATCTGCTCCGGCGAGTTCGGCCAAAACGGCAACCGCCACTGGATCCGGAATCTGATTTGTACGCACTGCTCTTAAGGTCGCTACATGATCGACTTTCACCGCTAATCCAGCCATGGATTATCTCCTCTTTGGATTGACAAATGATAAACTTTACCCCATCGTTATTACTCAATTGTCAATCTGGTTCTATTGCGTCGGTTTAGGTTTCTTGAATTATATTTAGTAGCTCCTGGGTCTTTTCTTCCATCATTTGAGCGCTTCGCTCTGATTTTTCATGATCATAACCAAACAGGTGCAGAATGCCATGCACCAGAAGTTCGTTGAATCGTTTCTGGATTTTTAAGCCGGCATTCGCTGATTCTCTGGCGGCAGTATCCAGCGAAATGACCACATCTCCTAAAAGCTGGGGGCTCAGATGTGAGAATTCGCCTTCGCGCATTGGGAAGGCAATGACATTGGTAGGGCCTTTGCGGTTTAGATATTCTTGATTAAGCTTTGCGATCTGTGGATCATCCACCAAAAGGATGGAAATTTCGCCATTAGGAAAGTCCAAGGCGTTTAAGATGACGTGAGCCGTTTGTCTTATCTTCTTCAGGGAGATCTTGTACCTGCTTTGCCTGTTGTCTATCAGGACTTCCATTCCTTATTTTTCCTTTGCTGCTTTCGTTTGGGGCTGCCCGCTTTTCTGTATATTCGATACGGTGATGGTGAATGCCATTTAGTAGCTTGTTGAAGCTTTTGGCAATATTGTGCAGGTCTTTGAGTGTCAATTCACATTCGTCCAGTTGCCCATCAGAAAATATCGTATTGATAAGATTTTGTACCAGCCCCTGGATTCTGGATGGTGTCGGGTTGTCGAGTGTTCGAGACGCCGCTTCAACCACATCGGCCAGCATGACCAGGCCGGCCTCTCGGGTCTGCGGCTTGGGACCGGGATATCTGTAGTCATTAATCTTAACGTTTTCCTCTCCTTTCAATTGTTTGGCTTTTTCATAGAAATATTTGATGAGGCTGGTTCCGTGGTGCTGTCGAATGGTATCGATAATAACCTGACCGAGTTTGTTGTCTTTGCCAATTTCCACACCGTCTTTTATGTGAGCAATTAAAATCAGACTGGACATGGACGGGGCCAGTTTGTCGTGTTTGTTTTTACCGCTTTCTTGATTCTCGATAAAATACAGCGGCTTTTTGATTTTACCGACGTCATGATAATACCCGCAAACTTTGGCGAGCAAGGGATTGGCGCCGATTTCTGTAGCCGCGGCTTCCACCAGAGACCCGACAATCACCGAGTGATGGTAGGTGCCGGGGGCTTCGATCATGAGTCTGCGCAGAATCGGTCGATCAAGATTGGCAAGCTCAAGAAGCGTGATGTCCGTCGTATACCTGAATCCCATTTCTGCCAGCGGTACAATACCTGCAGTAACAATTCCTGCCCCAATGCCGCCCATAAATGCAAATGCCCAGTCCCATAGAAGTTTGGTTACGGAAAATTCAGGCAAATATAAATCAATTGACGTTACCAGCAAGACATTGAGCAATCCTAATTTAGCGCCGGCGTTTATAAAGACTTTGCGCTCACGGCAATGGCGCACCCAATATGCCGCCATGGTGCTGTTTACCAAAAAGTAAATAAAGATCGTCAGGCTGTTTTCAAAAATCACGGCATAAGAAATCGCCATAACCACCGCAGCGGGTATTGCGATGTTCAGGCCCATAAACAGACAGACTATCATCGCTCCGGAAGACAATGGAATCCCATACCAAATGGACGCCATTTGAATTGGGATTGCTGGATTTTGGGTCAGCACTTCGGATAATTTGGAACTTATCTCGGCCAGCAGGAAAAACGCTATAAAGACACTGGACATAAAAATCAGACGCTTATTTTCATCTGGCGTCTTTAGACCCGGTTGGTTTAGATGAAGAACATACGTGGTCATCAGCAGACACAGCAATAACATAGCTGCACCGACACTGCTTAACACAAACTCTTCTTTTTTTGTCTGGGTTTTAAGTGTTTTTAACTTTAACAGTTGAACCTCGGTGACCAGTTCACCCTCCCGCAGCAGCATCTCACCTGCTTTTATTTTATGAAGTACTGGTTTGACCTCTGCGGCTGCTTTATTTTTCCGCTCCTGGGTTTCATTGCGATTTAAAGTAATATTGGGTTGGATAAGGCGTTGAACAACATCGACAATCAAGTTCAACATGCTGTAATCAAGATCTTTAAGGTAGGGTTGTCCGTTGATGCGGACCATGGTTTTGGCTTGATCGAGACCGTAAAATTGCTTCAACTGATGAACGACCTGCTCCTCTTTTGTACCCACATCCCGCAGTATAATGCCTTTTTCGGCTTCCTTTAAAAAAATTTCTTTATTTGTAACCACACCATTATTCAGAATTTCCAGCAATATTTTGTTTATGTAACCGGCGATGTGTACAGAAAATCCAGCTGTTTCAATTGCCGTGAACGCGCCCTTGCTGATCCGTATGCCGAGTTTTTCCTCCATATATTTTCGCTTATCCATCACACTGTCGGCAGCCGGCTTATTGTCTTTTGGTAAGACTTCGTCGGATGGTTCATCATTTGCGGTGCTCTGCTCTTGTGGCGCATTTTCAGATCCATAGGCGGCTTGCATTTCAGCAAATACCTGATCAACGTTTTGAGACAGTCTTGCGCCAAGCTCTGGGTCAAAGTCGTAAACGGTTTGTACGCTTTCTACCGCTTTTAGGCGATTTAATTCGGTGGCTTGCTGGTCTTCAATAAAAAAATCCCTTGGTGCCTTAATATCACGTTCAGCAACATCACCCAGATAATACTGAAAATTTGGGGTGACCAGGTTTGGGAAAAGGATAATAGAAAAAAGAATCGTTACGGAAAGTAATATTACCCAGCGAAAGCGACTTCCGGTGTAAAAAACGTTAGCGCTTGATTCTTTATTTTTTTCTTTGCTCATTTTTGAATACGAACCTGTTGATGCCTACCGTCGAATTCATCGCCTTGAAGGCAATTTTTTTTAATCGGCGTTTCTATGACTATCGGCTGTTACTTTTCTGGCTTCAAGTTCTTCATAGGCCCGGATAATTTCTTGAACCAATTTGTGCCTAACGACATCCCTTTTTGTGAAAAATACAAATTTGATACCTTCGATACCTTGCAAAATGTCTTTTGATTCGATGAGGCCGGATCTTTTTTCAGGTGGCAAATCGATCTGGGTGATGTCTCCCGTTATTACCGCTTTGGAATGGAAACCGATCCGGGTCAGGAACATCTTCATCTGTTCAGAGGTCGTATTTTGGGCCTCATCTAATATGATAAACGAATCGTTTAAGGTTCGGCCCCGCATAAAGGCAATTGGTGCGACCTCAATGATACCCTTTTGCATTAGCGCCGAGGCCTTATCAAAACGCATCATGTCATGAAGCGCATCGTAAAGGGGCCTCAGATAAGGATCAACCTTCTCCGCTAAGTCTCCTGGCAAAAATCCAAGAGCTTCACCCGCTTCCACGGCCGGTCGCGTAAGAATAATGCGACTGACGATGCCCTTGGTTAGAGCCGAAACGGCCATTGCCATCGCTAAATAGGTTTTGCCGGTTCCGGCCGGACCGATTCCAAATACAATATCATATTTTCGGATAGCATCAATATATTCTTTTTGAGCGACACTTTTAGGTGTGACAGCACTTTTTTTGGAGGTAATGTAAACCGTATCCAGAAATATTTCCTTCAGATCTATGCGGTCATCACCGCTTAGAACTCTTGCCGCATAATCGATATCATTGGGATGTATAGGATATCCCTCTTTCAGCAGGCCGTAAAGCTGATTTAGGATATTCTCAGCGAGATTGATGGCAATCTTGTCCCCCCGAATAAATACGGTGCTACCTCTGGCATTGATGGTAACATCGGTTGCCTCGGCTATTTTTTGCAGGTTACGGTTATGCTCGCCGAAAAGCTGTCGTGCAAGATCTATGTTCGTAAAATCAAGACTGGATTGCTTAATATCGGATTCTTCTACCATAGTGTGAAACAGTTCAGTATTGAAATAGGAGCCTGATTATCTTTTTGGCGCCGACATATAGTTCAAAACGTATCATATCTTAGGAAACGATTGCAAATGACAAATCGTCGCTTTACGGATATACTTGAAAAATACCTTGACTCAGGGTACGGCCTTTGTTACTTCAACCCATTGATCCATAACACTATTTTTAACGTAATGACTCAAAATGAATCCGTTTGATATATTGATTATCATCATCTTAGGCTACAGTCTGGTACGCGGACTTTTCCGGGGGTTAGTCAAAGAAGTTGCTTCCATTATCGGAGTCCTGGGGGGGTTCTATGCTGCGTACACCTATTACATGGTCCTGGGTAAATTGCTTTCCACTTTCATAAAAAACACCGGCTATCTTAACATACTGAGTTTTTTAATAATTTTTTGCAGCGTGCTGATTACTTTAAGTATTCTGGGCGTCATAGTAAAGTATTTGCTGAATATTGCCTTTTTAGGATGGGTTGACCGCGTTTGCGGCTTCGGTTTCGGTATTATTAAAGCAATTTTGATTGTTTCGGTTCTTTTCATCACACTGACGGCATTTCTACCCACAGGAAGTCCCTTCATAAAAAACTCCGTGCTGGCTCCCCATGTAGCCTGGGTCTCTGAAAAAATGGCGAAAGTGGTTTCAAAGGAGATGAAACGAGATTTTGTGGCCAAATTGGGTGAACTTAAAAAAGCGTGGAAACTTCCGAATTGAATCAACGCACGTCTTTCCTGGACAAACTTGCAGAGCTGGTCGAAACCCTCCGGGGTGAGCATGGCTGCCCTTGGGACAAAAAGCAGACCCCTCGTGCGGTGATCGTCTATCTGATTGAAGAAGTCTATGAGTTGGCTGATGCGATTGAATCCGGAAATACCGAGGAAATCTGTGAGGAACTTGGGGACGTTTTATTTCATATCGTCTTCATTGCCCGGATGTTTCAGGAAGAAGGGGAATTCGACCTCCAGAATGTTGCCCAAACGATTACAGAGAAAATGATCCGCCGCCATCCGCATGTATTTGGTGAACAAATGGTTCAAAGCAGCGAGGAGGTTATTCAAAATTGGCACAGGATCAAATTAAAAGAGAAGAAAACAACCCAGATGACGTCACTGCTTGATTCCGTGCCGGCCAACCTTCCCGCCTTATTGCGTGCCTACCGAATTTCGGATCGTGTTGCGAAAATTGGATTTGATTGGTTTGACACGCCCGCGGTGCTGGGGCAGGTTGAAGAAGAACTCGATGGTGTTAGAGCTGCAGAAACGATTAGGGATGGTGATAATTTATCGCAAAAATTTGGTGATCTGCTATTTTCTGTAGTAAATGCCGCCCGTACTGCTAAAATACATCCCGAAACTGCTTTGGCAGGTTCCATAAATGTATTTGAGAAACGTTTCAAAAAAATGGAAGAAAGCATTTTAGAAGGTAACAGGAATTTTGAAGACGTTTCCACCGAGGAAAAAAAGCAGATTTGGGCAGAGATAGTATCTGCCGATCCCGAATAAACATCTATACGACTTTATTTGCTCAGGAATCAGTGCTGAGTGCGCACATCAGCTGATTTAACCTCTTGAAATACGTCAGCTAGTTACGAATCAAAACACTAAGCCGTCTCACCGAATGGAACATATCCCGGTGGTATTTTTTTGATCAACTTACCATCAGAATCGTACCTTTCAATGATAATCTGTCCATCTTCTAAACTTGTTCTGCTCTTCATGTCTTCCTGGAACTGAAGATTCATTCCCGGTTTCTGACCGTTATTGCTTTCCTCCACCGGTCGTTGCTCTTTGACCTGATGAGCTTTATTGAAGACCATATCTTTATCATAGAGCTCGTTGTTGTAATTAGCCCTGATGAACTGCTGCATCACGGCCTCACCAATTGCGTTAATCATGATTGCCCCCTTTTTACGTTTTAACTAAATCCAGGCGTCTGTTTTTTTGTTCACCGATTCTTTTGCCAACTGTTCGAAGCGCCGGATCAAAAAACTGGAATCCTCCACTGAAAGTGTATTGGTCCGTTTTTGGTTCACATTATCGATGCTGTTAAATACAAAAGTCGTGTCTATCGTCTTGCTTGATTCGTGATTGTTGCCCCTGATACTGGTTCTTTTTTTGAGAACTTGATGTGTTTCTTCAGGGCGTGATCCGAATCGGGTAATTTTCTCGAAAATATTCTTTGAAACTCTTTCGAATGTCGTTTGCCGTATTCCCTCAGGAGACAAACCGGCGTGGATCGTTTGCGGGGTCCTCAGCAACGTTTGCTTTTTCCTGGAAATCGCCCCGCGGCTGAGTTGTCGGCTATAAACGTTTAAAACATTATGCATCTGATGGCTGGTGACATACATTCCACAATCCTCCTGACTGGCTCATCGGCATAATTAGCGGTGAACTTTAGAAAAAAAATGACATTCAGAAAGCTATCGGTACTTAAAATAATTTAACTTCCTGAAAATTAGACAAATACTTGTTTGTAGAATTTACGATGGGCGAACCTGTTTCCACGGTTGCGATTTCGACTTTAGGGCAGAATTGAATGCTGCAGGACAACAGGCAAGGTTTGCGCGGTTCAACGTTCGCGGTCCCAGTTCAATTGTCCCAACTGGTTTCTAACAACAGTATTGCGCGTCAATCGGGTCGAAAATCATGTTTCACTCAATGGGTGAAAGCAGCCAATTCAAACCGCAGAGTAAAAAGTTACGGGAATCATCGTTTTATAACCTGTGAACCTTGAACTTTTCAGGCCGGCGGCTGGGCTGAACCTGGAATCGATCACTTTAGGTCTTAATCATCAAAATCTCCTTGCGGGCCTTTGTCGCTGTGAATAGAGGCTGCGCGTTTGGTAATTTGCTCAGGAGTCCACTCTGCGGGATTTTCAATTCTTTTGCCTTTAGGACCGGGATCATATGAACCCGCTTTGAGAATTTCAGCAATTGCTAAAGGGGCGCTATTTTCAGCATTAAAAACATTTACTAGCATATTGTAGACAAACGCTTCAACGCGCTTGACCATCCGGTTTTTAACCTCAATCGACTGGCCGAGCAATTTGTTTTCAAACGGCAAATTCAATTGCTTATAGTTGCCACCTTTCCAGCCTTGTTTTTGGGCATAGGCGACCATCTCTGTCCACAAATCTTCGGTTACCCCCTTGTTTTTGACTTTAATGAAATTCCCCTGATCATCCAATTGGGCGTTTCCGAAATCATTGACCTCAAGACCCCATGAGATCATCTGAAGGGCAGTGGCGACATTGGCTTTTGTAGTTCTTGTTTTGGACGCAATCTCTCTTAGGCGGTCGGAATTATTTCCGGATGTGCCGTGTTGGGCACCTGAAATTTTGTAATTTTTGAGAGCCTCATGAATCCTGGCGGTCAATTCCACTTGAATACCCTTGTCACTGGCCTCAATGCCGTGCGTTGTTCCATTATTTAAGGCTATCCAATCTGGAAAGATGTCATGGGCGTTGAGTCCCTGGATGAGAAATTGCGCTTCCTCAACAGTGGAAAGTCCTTCTTTACCCTTGATTTCACCAACTTCTGTTTCAAGTCCCGCCCATTTTGGGACGACCGGATTTAGTTCTAAATTCGCCAATAAATTTTTATCATCCGGCATATGGGATGCGTCAATGGCGATGGATGTCATACCTGCCTCAAACAAGGTTGGAATTTCTGTTTTGGCAGTTTCAATTTCGCGGTCACTTTTTAACCCATAATGATCGGCATGGATCGCCACCGGAATGGTGATACCCAATTCGTTGCAGATTGTGTCGACGATCATGGCAATATTCCAGTAATTAACTGCACAATAGGCGCTGGCTCCCCCCTCAGATTTAGCAATTTCAATTATTATCGCTGCATTGGCTTTTTGAGCCGCTTGCAAAGCACCGCGAATGACGAATCTGTTCCTGCCGTTGGCAGCCATGGCAATCGCATTGCCCTTGGCGAGCATAGCCCTATCAATGTACTTACCGCTGACAATCAATGCTTTTGAGTTTGGAAAATTTTTTACCACATTAGGCGGGCGACCGATCTGTAATGCTTTGTCAAAATTCGCAGCGACACTGGCGTTTGCATCAGCCATGACGATTCCTCCTTTTTTTGTGTTTTTACATGATTAGGTCTTACGGTTTTTATCTGCCATATGGTCTGTTCGAACATCGTTTAACACATCGAGGATGACTCGCTCGTAGTTTGAGGGGGCTCGCAGCTCCCCCCAGCCTTTTTGTACTTGAAACAACCCATCATAGGCTGTATCGTGAAAGGAGTTTATCCGATGGGGAATATCAAGCTGATCCAGTATCGAGCCGATCAATTGGGCTTCTATGGTATTCTCCAAGACGGCAATCTTGATAAACTTCGGGTTAGCGGTTGTGCGCATCTACATGTCTCTGAAAACCTGAAATGAGAATCTGCAATGATATAAAACTGATGATGTTACGCATAAATATCGATAAGTAAACCGATCTCACTTTTTTTCAGGCTGTGAATGCGGCGGCTTGAAGTATAAATCGGTTTATGACCATCAGGCTGGTTGCTGTGCTTCGGTGAATGCGAGGATAGCGCCTGAGTGCATTGCCTTACCCTTTGATTCCCGCGCCCAGATGCGGGGATCAATGCAGTTCGAGTAAAAGGCGTGACCTGTTTAGACCCCTGGTCAAAGGGGATCAGTTGGTAATCTGAAGAGACGGCCATCAGTATTCGTAGATTTCGTATTCAGTTTGTTCTTGGAGCAGCATATCAATCTGATTCTGGATTTCCACTCTCTCTTTGCTGAGCACCCATTGCCGCCAGTTATCAACGGAATGCCAGGTGCTAATGACCAGATATTCTCCCGGACTGTCGATCCTTTTTAGCGTTTCGCCGGCAATATAGCCGGGATGATTCATAGCAAGCGTCCTCAATTTCTGAAAAAGGGGCATCAATTCTCTTGTTTTATTTGCTGGAACCGACCTTTTGATAAGAATTTTTACGGCCATACTACCCTCCTTCACGGTCGTAACGCTAAAAAGCTGATTGTGTTGATGTGGACGGTTTTTTGCCAGATGGCATTGTCGCGGATGCGATCAGGCAACCAAAAACCGTGTTGTCGGAATCGTGTAAATGACCATATGGAAAAAATGGGTAGAATGTCAAGAGTAAAGCAATTTTTATATTGCTAAGTGCCTGCTAACGATGCTTGAGGGCGGACTCGGGTATACCATTTGCTCAATTGATGACGCAAATGCCCAATTTACGTAAACAGTGTTGCGTCGCCTGCAGCGATGAGATGGGTTTTAATTACAGTCTCTATTGGTTTTCAGTTTTCTTTTTTTTATTTAACTTGGCGTTATCTTCGGTAATGCGCGCATTATACACCTCTACCTGCGCCTGATAGTCTTGGCCTTTTTTAGCATAGGCTTCCGCTCGTTTATTTAGCTCTTCAACTTTTAGGTTGTATGTTATTATTTCCTCCCGAGTCTTGAGTGAATCTCGTTCTTTTGCAAGTTGTTCCCTTGCTTCAATCAGTTCCTTATATTCGCCGTCAATTTCAGCTTTCATTGCTTCCAGTCGTTTGCGGGTTGTGTCCAGATCTTCATTTTCTTCAGCTTGATCTGCACGGTTCGGCCAGGTGCTGTCATCTTCACTTTCGATCTGTACCGACGTTTCGGTCTCCTCGCTTTTTTCATTTTCATCAGCTACGTCTTCGTTGGCTTCTTGGTCATCAATTTCTTCTGCAAAATCTCCCGATTCTTCCTCGTTTTCCTGTTCGAATTCTTCATCAACTTCGGTTTCGTCGTATTCGTCTGATACCTCCATTTCCTCTGCATCGTCGTCGGTATCATTCTGATCGATATCGACTTCGACATCGGACGCGGCACTGGCTTCGACCTCCGGACGCTGGTCTTCGGGCACCTGATTTAAATTATCCGTAAAATGGACATTTCCCTTTTGATCTACATACTTGTAGATTTCACCCGAAGCGCAGATTGCAAAAAGTACGATAATCGGAATTGTTAAAAACGTAATATGCTTCACGGAATCTCCCTCCTATTTTAAGCTATTTATAATTAATTATTTATCATATGCTGGGCCGTAATGCAAATTTCGCCGATTTGGAATACAGTTCGTCCCTTATTACCGTTTATCGTCTAATAATCCGAAAAGTTAAGACAAATTTGTTTTAGAGAACTTATGATTGCAATTCAAATGTAATTGGATAAGATAAATTAGGACAAAGGACGATAACAAATAAAATCATTGCGTAAATACCGATTTGGAAAAGGATCTGCCATGCTAAGCGAGAAGGAAAAGTTGGATACGCTGACGCGCCTGGGAGTTGATCTCAATCAAGTCCAGGACGTGGATATTCTGATGGAACGAATTCTGACCGAAGCGCGCCGCTTTGTTAACGCGGATGCCGGATCAATCTATATCCGAGATAAGGACAAGTTACACTTTACGTATACACAGAATGAAACCCTCCAACAGCGCCTGCACGAGGGAGAAAAACTGATTTACTCGACATTTACCGTACCTATAAATAAAAACAGTATTGCCGGATACGTTGCCGAAACCGGTCAACCACTGAACCTGTCAGATGTGTACCGGATCGATTCAACACGGCCGTACCGTTTTGATAAAGAATTCGATAAGGCCACCCGCTACATCACCCGATCGGTTTTGACACTTCCATTAATAACTTCCAAGGGAGATATATTGGGTATTCTGCAAATTATTAATGCACAGCGCGAAAGCGGACAGGTCATTGCCTTCACTCATTCGGATGAAAAGATGATGATGCATTTTGCCAGTGTGGCGGCCGTCGCTTTGGCGCGGGCTCAGATGACACGTGCGATCTTATTGCGAATGATGAAAATGGCCGAAATGCGTGACCCCAAAGAGACCGGGGCGCATGTTAATCGAGTAGGGGGATATGCCGTAGAAATCTATGAGAAATGGGCACGTCGACATAGCCGTTCGCAAAACGAAATTGACAAGAACCGCGACATTCTCCGCATGGCATCCATGCTTCATGATGTGGGCAAAGTTGCCATTTCCGATCTCATTTTAAAAAAACCCGGTCGTTTCGATGCCAAAGAATATGAAATCATGAAGAAACACACGCTTTTCGGTGCGCAGCTATTTCTGGATCGTCAATCGGATTTTGATGAAGCTGCCACCCAGGTAGCATTGAATCACCATGAACGCTGGGACGGTCAAGGCTATCCGGGGCATGTGGATATTGCAACAGGCAAAGCGCTGAAGGAATTCTCCGGTTCTGACGGAAAAGCGCGGGGTAAAAAAGCTGAAGAAATACCGCTTTATGGTCGAATCGTAGCTATTGCTGATGTCTTTGACGCTCTTTCCACACGACGGGTATACAAAGATGCGTGGGATGAGTCTGATGTGCTTGCTAAAATTGAAGAAGGTGCCGGCCGTCACTTTGATCCCGAACTGGTTGAAATTTTCCTGTCTTGTCTTGATCTTATTCGCTCGATACAAAAACGATATCAAGATGACGCAACAAATGTTTGACAATCTTTAAATGTAGTGTAAATTGAAACGTATTCATGAGGATACTAAACTCATCCAAATCGACATTGATTCAGTTGCATGATCGTCTCTATCTGAATATGAAACACACGCACATTCTTATTATCTTATGTTCCATTGTGGCGATGTGGGCTTGCGCGCCCAAACCATCGGTAACTCCTGAAACCCGTCGGGTCGAGGTCGGAGATGAACTTTTTGCCGACGCCGAAGAGTTATTTGAATCGCGGTCTTATCATGATGCGTTGGCCCGTTTCGAGGGCTACTATACGCAATATCCTGATAAACCCCTGGCGGCAGCTGCGTTAATGAAAATTGGAATCATCCACGCGCTGCTCGGGAATTCCGAAAAGGCACGCTCGACCTACGAGCAAATAATCTCCCAATATCCTAATACTTCCTTTGCGTCTGATGCTCAGGTCGAAATCCTGTTTACATATTTTCAGGAAGGAACCTATCAGGTTGTCATCGATCAGGGAGTCGCTTTACTGCAACGTATGGATTCGAGAACCCATTTGGCAAAAATTAACGTGCTCATCGGCGATGCTTACATGGCCATGGGCTCTCCAATCGACGCGATCGATTATTATGCCCGTGCCCAGCTCCTGGCGACAGAGCTTGAACGGCAAATTATTGCAAATAAGTTGAAAGAGGCGATTGCTCAGCTGGATTCTGCAGAAGTTGCGATCCTTTTAAATCGGGCTGATACAAATTTGCCAACGGATTTCCTTATGTTTCAGCTGGGTTTAAATTATACCATGGAGGAAAAATATGATGACGCCATAACGGTTCTGTCGGAATTTCTCAACCGCTATCCCCAGCATGAAAATCGAATGTTGGCTGAGAGTCTGATTCGTGAAATCAATAAAAATGCTGTTTTCAACCGCAACACTATCGGCTGCTTATTGCCCCTCAGCGGTCCTTATCAGACTTTTGGTTACCGTGCCCTGAAAGGGTTAGAGTTGGCTCTGGATCAATTCAGCTCGCAAAGCAGCAATCCGCCCATCAATATTATTGTCAAAGACACGGGTGCTGACCCGGATAAAACCATTATGGCGCTGGAGGAACTTTATCGGGATCAGGTTGCAGCCATTATCGGACCGATTGTGACAGTGGATGTCGCAGCCCGCAAAGCCCAAGACATGGGGATACCGATTATTACGATCACTCAAAAAGATAATATTCCTGAAATCGGTGATAAGGTTTTTAGAAATTTCATAACACCTAAAATGCAGGTACAAGCGTTAACCTCGTTTATGATAGAGTCCCTTGGGCTTTATCGATTTGCGATACTATACCCTAATGAGAATTACGGTACCACCTTTATGAACCTATTTTGGGATCAACTGCTGGAGAGCGGAGGCGTCGTTGTTGGAGCAGAGTCCTATGAACCAGAGCAAACGGATTTTTCGGATCCAATTAAAAAGCTTGTCGGGTTATATTATGAAATTCCTGTTGATCTTAAACCGCAAAAGGATAGCGAAACCAGGACGGGCGATGGTGAATTGTCTGAAAATCCGGCAGGCGATTCAAATCAGAACACTGCCGCGCAAGCCGACGAAGAAGAGGAGCCCGAATCGATCGTCGACTTTGATGCCATCTTTATTCCCGATTCCCCTAAAAAGGCCGGCCTGATTATTCCGCAACTGGCTTACTACGATGTTAAAAATGTCTATCTTTTAGGTACTAATCTTTGGCATTCCGAATCTTTGATCAAAATAGCCGACCAGTATGTACAAGGCGCCATTATGCCTGATGGTTTTTTTGCCGGCAGCAATTCACCGCTGGTTAAGAATTTTGTGAACTTATTTGAAGATACCTATCAGGAAACACCTGAATTTATTGAAGCGATACTGTATGATACCGCTATGATCCTATTCCAGGTGGTCAGTGAACCCGGTATTCGATTCCGAAGTGAAATCAGAGATGGATTGCTCAATATGAATGACTATTCGGGAGTCACGGGTATCACGCGTTTCGATGAAAACGGTGATGTGCTGCGAAGGTTATACTTGTTGCGGGTGAAGGGGAAAACGTTTGTTGAATTAGAGTAACTGCATTTTGTGTTTGGTAGAACGTATCACAAGTTAGCAAAATCGCTTATCATCCATGGTACCGACACTAGTGTTAAAAAGCGGAGTTCTTCCGTCCGGTATCTTTCTTTATTAATGCAGCGCAAATTAAAACATCAACCCTCGCACCTCATTACTCATTCCTCAGTGATCCCTGACCGGTTGCCTCGAGAGCACTGCGCCACAACCTCCCCTTCGGATCCACTTTCTTTCGTTTGCCGGCGACCAATTTCATGGGAACATGGACAAATTGGTTGTTCCAGTGGCCGATCAGCATGTTGGTTTTACCGCTCATGCCGGCATGGACGGCATTGCGGCCCAAAAAATTGCAGAATACACGGTCATTGGCGTTGGCCGGCAGACTCCGAATCATATAGCTTGGATCGATGTATTTTACCGAGATCTCAATTTTTTTTGACTTGAAGTGTGAAGAAACGACATTCTTTAAATAGACCCCGATATCCTTGAGTTTTATATTTCCGGATGCGTCCCTTTCGCTGGTATCATCGCCGAAAAATTTCTGCCCGGCGCCCTCAGCTACCACGATTACGGCATGACGCCGTTCCTCCAGACGCCGTTCCAAAGCGCTCAACAACCCCTTGGGTCCTTCGATATCGAAGTCAACTTCGGGAATTAGCACAAAATTGACATCCTGCTGGGCCAAAACCGCTGTGGCAGCAATGAACCCGGAGTGTCGACCCATCAATTTTATTAAACCGATGCCGTTGGGGTATCCTTCGGCCTCATTGCTCGCGCTGATTATTGCCTGAGTGGCGACATCGACGGCGGTGTCAAAACCAAAGGAACGCGAAACCATGAAAATGTCGTTGTCGATGGTTTTGGGGACTCCTACGACGCTGATTTTCTGGCCCCTTTCGTGAATTGAATCGGCGATGCGGGTTGCTGCCGTCAAGGTTCCGTCACCACCGATCATAAAAAGTAAACCAATATTCATCCGCTCCAAGCTGTCAATGATCTCGTCAATATCTTGGGGACCCCGGCTCGAGCCCAATACCGTCCCGCCTCTATCATGAATATTGACCACAAATTCGGGAGTAAGGTCAACCAGGTCATGACCGTATCGAGGAATAAACCCCTGCAGACCATAACGGATACCGAATATGTTTTGAACGCCATAACCGTAATGCAACCCCAACACCACGGATCGAATAATGTCGTTTAAACCCGGACAAAGTCCTCCGCATGTTACCAGTGCACATTTCAATTTGCTTGGGTCGAAGAAAATTTTGGATCTGGGCCCCGCCAGTTCAAAGCACGGCAGGCGTTCACCGTTGGAAAGCATCCGCGAAATTTGAGTATCATCGACATTGATGATTACCCGTTCAGCGTCAGATACACAGCTGATTTCTTCGAAACCGCCTGTCCTTCTCAGAACCGGAGACGGTATTTTTGCTTCGCCGAGAGTGGGAATTTCGGTAATGATGGGTTCAGTGTTCATGATGATCTCTATCTTTTTAGGTCTTTAGTCCTGAGATTTAAGTGGTTTCTATTCATGCGGCCTAAGCTCCGTTGAATTTAAACTCCCCTTTGCCCAAAATGTCGTGGAGATGTAAAATACCCCGAACTTCACCGTTTGTATTGATAATTGGCAATACGGTGATCTGATGTTCCTCCATAATGTTCAACGCACCATAAGCGGGGGAATTTTCCATTACGGTTCGTGGATTCTTCGTCATGACATTTTCCACCGTGAGCTCAGAAATCGGTTTTTTGGATACGACCATACGGCGAATGTCTCCATCGGTGATTATGCCGACTAGCTTTCTTTGCGGGCTCAGCACCAGAGTGGCACCCAAGCCGCCCTGGTCAATTTCCTTTATGGCGGCCTCCATTGGGGTATCCTCGAAAACGATCGGCAATGTTTCTCCCGTGAGCATGAGATCTTTAACTTTACCGGATAGCCGTTGACCGAGGGAACCACCGGGATGATACAATTTAAAATCTCTCGTATTGAAATGCTTTTTCTCCAATAGAACCACGGCAAGTGCGTCACCCATGGCTAAGAGCGCTGTTGTGCTGGTGGTTGGTGCCAATCCTAAAGGACAGGCTTCACATTCTACACCGACGTCGATAACAATATCACTGTGATTCGCGAGAGTGGAATCTTTGTTGCCTGTAAAAGCGATTATTTTACAGCCAATACGCCGGATGCTCGGCAATAAAAAGTTTAATTCATCCGTCTCTCCGCTGTTGGACAATGCAATAAATATGTCTTCCTTGGATACCTGTCCCAAGTCACCATGCATTGCCTCAACAGGATGTAAAAATAACGACCGCGTTCCGGTGCTGTTCAGGGTGGCAACTATTTTGCGGCCGACTATCCCGGATTTTCCGATGCCGCCGATGATCAATCGTCCCTTACAACTACAAATGAGGTCTACCATTTCGGCGAAATTTTCATCTACCCGGCCGATCAGATTCATGATACCGTCGGCTTCAATCTTTAGCACTTCGATTGCTTTGTGAATTGCTCCGCCGCTATTTTTCTTTTTGGTTTTCAATGCCATAGGGATCCTATCTGTTTTCCGCAACGGACAGAGTGCTCGCATTTATTTCCTGCGACATGATGGAACCGTCTGACCCAATTTCACGATCAACCCACTATAATCGAGTAAGGTATTCTAGTCAATAAATCGAAGCATTTTAAAAAATTTTTATTGACAAATTCCGACTGGTTCATTATATTTTATTATTCTATATTTTGCTGATTTAGGCTGGGCCTACCGTTTCCCGGCCTTTTTTTTGATTTAAATAATTTTCAAGGGGGTGATTCCAATGGATTGTACAACTATTAAACACGGTATGGACTGCCCTTTCATGACGGTAAAGGGGTGTTCCTACAACGGCGGGATTTGCCATCAGGTCGTTGAGCAATGCAATGGCTGCAACCGCGGTGCGGAGTTCACATCCGGGTGGTATTGCACAGCCTGCCCTGATCCTTCGGTTAAGTGGAAAAACGGAAATTGCAACTTGGCTTCCCATATTACGACAGAAAGCAATTCTCCGAAAGACAAATTGAATCCACTCAAAGCGTCCAAGAGAGGGAGAAGGTAACGTTGTTTGCGATCACACGGTAAACCCCGCTCATTTTTCGAGCGGGGTTTTTTTATCTGGTTATCTAAAAAGCCCAAGTTGCCATAAAACCAACTTATCGGTAGGGGC
>Ga0209536_100000173_pt1 | contig 98592 bp, 89 predicted proteins | sample DeeMarSeWOR28_12_FD_187461 | JGI IMG/M metagenome (GOLD analysis project Ga0209536, IMG submission 187461) | Marine sediment microbial communities from White Oak River estuary, North Carolina - WOR-2-8_12 (SPAdes) (version 2) | ecosystem: Environmental > Aquatic > Marine > Intertidal zone >... | reverse complement strand
CCGTCTTCCTGCTCAATGAATCCGAATCCTTTTCGGTCATTAAACCACTTAACAGTTCCATTCGCCATAATAACATTCTCCTTTCATAAAATTTTCAACGTCGCTAACTGGAGGATGCCATTCTGACAAATGAATTGTTCCTGCAGAAAGAAACCGTCCCGACTTTATAAGGCAGGACTTAGTCGATTGAGATAAACATAGCCCTTGTTAGGGCCAATAGCAAGCTAATTATTGATCTTCTTAAAAAAATAGTCTTAATGGGCCATCTCAACTCTTTGATATCTTTACAGATGACCAAATATCAGCGTATTGTGAATTATCAAGATAATCAAGAGTGTAGACCTGACCCCTTTTTTGTTAGTGGCTGGTCTAATTTTGGCTTAATTCCGAAAAAAGCTTTTCCAATTTTTGCCTGTGTTTGGAGGTTTCTTTTTCAAGACCGGCACGGATCCGGTTTCGTTTGCCTTCAACTAAATCAAAGATTTCGAAAAATTTATTTTCGATCATCGATTTTTCAACATCCAGCGCAATGGCCACGGCATTCCGCAGCGACAGTCTGCCCTGTTTACTTTCTTCGATTTGTTTTTCAAGGCGAGAAATTGATGTTCTCAGTACCTGAGGGTTCAATCTAAAATCCGATAAACCCAAATGGCCTTTTGTATAGTGCTGCGCCAAAGATTTCATCCATTTGGCATGCAGGACTTCTTCACGGGCCAGTTGAGACAATAATTGCCGGTGTTTCGGATAGGACTTTGCAAATTGTGTGTACATTTTTGCCAGGGTTAGTTCGTGTCGCCTGATTTGCGCGACGAGATCATTTATCTCCGCTGACTGCATCTGGTTTTCTCCTTGCCAGGTTTATCAAAAGGACCGACCTTAAACATATTTCGGTCATTATGTTGAAAATCTTGAAAATTGAATCGGCTTTGCACCAATGAGCGAAAAGGGGATCAGGATTACACTCATGACATTATCCTTCATTCTTATCTTTATTCTGTCAAGAGTGTAGACCTGACCCCTAATTACTTTACTGCTTCGACCCGGACAACTTGAGTTCGCACGGAAATATCCTGTTTGGCGTTCCGCCTGATATGGGATCAAAATGGGTGTCGTTGGTGATCATGTTGATGCTCGCCTTGCCATCGGTGGGATTGCCCCATCCGAAATCCACCAGAACGAGCCCGGGATTCATATCTTCGACAAGTCTGGCCTTCAGTCTTATACTCCCCTGGGGGGAGGTCACCTCTACCATATCACCTTCTGCGACACTGCGGTCAGCAGCATCTTTGACATGGATTACGGCCAGAGGCTCGGGATAGGATTTTGAAAGCGCTGCCAGATTCTTGAACTTGGTGTGGACAAACGAACCCGGTCTGCGGGTCGTGCCGAGCAGGGAAAAACCTTTTTCGCTTTGGCTTTTGCCGTCCAGCGGTTCGCCTCCGGGTTCGGTATACGCGGGTATGGGGCTGTAACCGTTTTTTTCAAATTGCTGGGAATAAAACGCCACTTTCCCCGATGGGGTATTGAATCCGCTCTCGGCGTATTTACGGTATTGTAACGGCGGGGTGGCATAAGCAATCTGTTCGTCGTCAAACCGTTCAAACGGCACCCCGCTGGGCTTAATCATGAACTTCAGCCAGCTCAGGGCATCGTTAAACGGGTAATCCCGGTGAAGGCCCATTTTTTCCGCCAGGGCATATTCAACCTCGAAAACCGACCGCGATTCCCCAACAGGCTCTGCCACAGGCCGGGCCAATGCCATAAAACCGCCTTCAACACTGGAGTAGGCCCTATAGCCACAGCTTTCAAAAGTAGACGTGACCGGTAAAATCAAGTCGGCCATCTCCGTTGTGGCCGTGGGAAAGATATCGCCGGCAATGACAAAATCCATTTTTTCGAAGGCCTGTCTGGTCCGTTTTTCATTGGACTGGATAAGAACAGGGTTGGCATGGTGAACAATCATGGCCCTGGGGCGGTTGTCCTTATTGCCTAAAATAGCCTCTTTAACCGCAGAAAAAGGGTTCCCCCAGAATAGCGGGAACTGATCGCGGGCAAGCCTTTTGTCCCCGGGCACGTCCTTGGTGGGCAAAACGGACTGGCGGACGAACGGCATAATAACGTTGCCGCCGGGAATATCCATATTTCCGGTAAGGGCGATCAGCATGGCGACCACCCGGACCGCGTCAACCCCGTTGACGTACATATCAAAACCGTTGCCCTCGCAGATGGCCGCCGGCTTGGTCCCGGCAAAAGTCCTGGCCAGATTCACAATCTCGCTTTCCGGAACGCCGGTAATGGGCCCGGCCCATTGCGGATCGTACGCCTGAACATGTTTTCCCAGAGCGTCAAAGCCGTCGGTGTATTGTTCTACAAACCCTTTATCATGAAGCCCCTCCTTGATGATCACATGGATCATCGCCAGCCCCAGGGCAATATCGCTTCCCGGATTGATCCGTATCCATTGGTCCGACTGCTGGACCGTTTTGGTCCGAACCGGATCAATGGTGATGATTTTTGCCCCGCGCTCTTTCAGGCGCGGTACAATCTGTCGCATCCCATTATAGGCGGAAAAGGCCGCAAAGCGCTCGGTGGCCAGCGGATTGGCGCCCCAAAACAACACCAGGCTGGAACTGTCGTAATCGGGTTCCGCCCTTCTCTCTCCAAGCACGGCGTTGAATGCGATCATCCTGGGAACCATGCACAGGTTCCCTGACCCCGTCATGTTGGGAGAGCCGAAAGCGCCCATAAATTCGAGAAAGCCATCCCGGCACTGATATGAGACCGGCGCACCCGCGCAGCGCACAAGGCTCAGGGGGCCGTGCTTTTCTCTGATCTCGCCCAATCGATCTGACGCAAGCGTGAGGGCTTCATCCCATGAAATCTTTTTAAATCCCGCCTGTGTTTTCTTTAAGGGGTGCCTGAGGCGGTCCTTTGAACTGATAACCTCGGGAATGGCGGCGGCTTTGGCGCAGCAACGGCCCCTATTGGCCGGATGGTCGGGGTCGCCTTCAACTGTAAGGGCTCCGGTCGAGCTTTTCTTTACAATAATCCCGCAGTTCGTGTGGCAAAACTGGCAAAGTGTGCGAATCGGTTTATCTCCCATCAATATCACCTCCGTTGTTGAAGCATGCCCGCCGTATGTTGCGAAGATGCCTATCGGTTAAGAATGTGCCGGGTTATGGTGAATAAATATAGAACAAATCGAGCCGTTTTTGTCAACAACCGGGCGGCCTTCAGCTGATCGAAAATTACAGATTAATTTCCACGCATCGAAATTCAAACCTTGACAATTGAGCCGCGGTATCTTTATAGAAATTGAGACTTTTCATCGCAGTTTGCTGAATTTATGGGGAGCACAATCTCATGCGTGATATCGTCAAAAAGGTTATAGCCGGAGATGTCAGAACAGTGGCGCGGCTCATCAGCGACATCGATGACGGACTGCCTGAGGCCTGGGAAATCTTAAAACGGCTCTATCCCCACACCGGAAATGCCTATATAATCGGCATTACCGGGGCCCCGGGGGTTGGTAAAAGCACGCTGGTGGATCAGATGGTGGGCCTGTTCAGGGAGCGTGACTTGACGGTGGGCGTGCTGGCCATCGATCCGACCAGTCCGTTCAGCGGTGGTGCAATTCTGGGGGATCGCATCCGCATGCAGCGCCATAGCATGGACAAGGAGGTGTATCTGAGATCCATGGCCACCCGGGGATATTTTGGGGGGTTGAGCCGTTCCACCAGATGCGCCATCGATGTCCTGGACGCCATGGGCAAAGACATTATTCTAGTTGAAACCGTCGGCGTCGGGCAGGATGAAGTGGATATCGTCAAAAGCGCCGATACGACTATAGTGGTGGTGATACCGGGCATGGGGGATGAAGTTCAGGCCATCAAAGCGGGCATCCTCGAGGTCGGTGATATTTTCGTTATAAACAAGTCAGACCGAGACGGCGCGGAAGCAACTCACAACGACCTGCAGAACATGATTAGCCTGGCGCAGCAAAAATACAGCCGGAAAAACTGGGTGCCGCCGATCGTTAAAACCCAGGCGGTTCAGGGCGAAGGGCTGTCCGCGCTGATCGAAGAGATCGACAGGCACAAACACCGCCTCCATGCAGAAGCGGCCGCCGGAAAGGCCGCCAGAAAAACCGAGCAGATTCGCGAAGTGCTGGCTGAAATGCTCAAAGATCGAATTCTGGAGAAGGTTTTGGACAGCCTGGTCCGGACCGGCGACTTTGACCGCACCGTGGAGGCCATCACAGATGGAAAGCTTGACCCCTATACTGCGTGTGACAAACTGCTTCAAGATAAATTAAATGCCGGTTTTCAAAAATAGGGCCCTGACGGGCTGATGAAAAACCGTTCATTCGAAAGGGGCTGAGGAATAGCGAATGGGAAAGTTCAGCAATTTAGGCTTAAATAAAAAGCGATGGGGGCCGGACATGCGGAATCAAAGGGGTATTGAGGTTGTTGAAGTAATGATCTTTCTGACGTTTGTGGCGGTTATCATAAATATAGGCTACGATCTGTTTTATGACGAAAGCGGTGAAACGCAAAAAGCGGCGCTGAAAGCGGCTGAAAATTATATCGAACGAAATGGCATTGATGTGAAACAGTTGACCTGTGCCGAAAAGCCCGACGTGGATGGCTATGGCATCTGCAAAATTCTCACCCAAAACGGTGAACATATCGTTTTAAATTGCCCCACCGACTCTTCTGAAATTTCAGAATGCAAAGAGACCCTTATCTGAAATTCAGACGCCTACGTTTTTTTGCTGCAGCTTTGAGAAGTCATGGGTTCCAAGCCCCCACTTTTCTGCCAGTTTGATATGTCCGATGTTCTGGGGCTGCTTGCCAAACAGTAAGGCCGCTTTGGCATCGGCGGCAACCGGATCATCACTTAAAATAAGTGTATTTTTAGCGACCACATCCGATTTGCTCCCACCGGAAGGACCGTTTCGCATCATGACCCGGGTGGCATCAATCAGCGTTACAGTGGGTTTAAAAAACTGGGCCAGGTCAACAATATGGGGGTGAATGTCCCGGTGGAGCCTGCCGCGCCGGCCGCCGACAGCGCCGAACCAGTTTTTCATACCCAGGGTCAGGGAACTGAGGATATGATCCTTGGCAACCGGCAGATTGATGACCTTATCCGCTTCTACCAGGGGCAGGTAAACCGGCCAGACATCCAGTTGATTCCCATGCAGCTTCATCTCGCGCATCAAAGACGCGCTGGGATGGACGAGCTCCGCTCCGGTTTTTCTGGCTAACTCGGCGGCACCTGACACCGAAAAGCAGAATTTGGCATCGTCAATGGTATTGTCGGCGATCCGGACCTTTTTGGCGCCGGCCTCCTGGCAGAGCTCGACGACCGCCTGCATCACCTCCGGATTGGTGGTGGCCGCCAGGTGCGGCGGCCGGGCCCAGGAAATATTGGGTTTGATGACGACCACATCCCCCCGGGATACGAATTGGCGCACGCCCCCGGCGGCTTCGAATACTTTCCGGGCCAAATCTTTCACCGAAAAACCGTCGGTTTGACCGACGCCCTCAACGATAAACCTCTTATTTGCTGCCGCGGCCCTGGCCCCAGGCAACTCGAACAGGGAGAATCGGGCGGCCCCGGCAAGTGCAACGCTTCCGGACCACTGCAAGATCCTGCGGATGGATTCCCGGCGTGTGATCGGCTGGTCAAAGTTCATGATAGGCACCTCCGCCCCGATCGCATCAAACCTTGATCAGGGTTTGTTTTTTAAAACCATATGTCTGAATTCAGGCAATTAACTATTATAAGACCACCTGTTCCCTGGATCAAGTTACCGCCGCCCGGACGTGGTATTTCGGGTCCTGCCAGATCTCATTGGCCATGATGTCGGCCAATGTTTCCACTGCATCCCAAACATCCACATATCTGAGATAAAGCGGTGTAAAACCAAAGCGCAGAATTTCGGGCGCGCGAAAATCCCCGATTACGCCCCGTTCGATCAATGCCTGCATGATGGCATAACCATTTGCATGGGTTAGTGCGACCTGGCTGCCGCGTTCGTCAGCATTGCGGGGACTTGCAATGCCGAAACCATAACCGGCACATTTCAGTTCGACCGCAGCAATGAACAGATCACCCATTTTTTTGGATTTTCGCCTGATGTTCACCATATCGGCACGCGCCATGATATCCACCCCCACCTCCAGGGCACAGAGGCTGATAATCGGTTGCGTTCCGCACAGCATGCGGTTGATGCCCGCACCGATTTTATAATCCCGGGTAAAGTCAAAAGGCGCTATGTGGCTCCACCAGCCTGTCAGGGGTTGCTCGACGCGGCCCTGGTGCCGCTTGGCCACATAAATAAACCCCGGCGCACCCGGTCCGCCATTAAGGTACTTATAACCGCAGCCCACTGCGAAATCCGCATTGGCGCCATTAAGGTCAACCGGAAGCGCACCGGCACTGTGGCACAGGTCCCATACAGTCAACGCCCCGTGCTCGTGGGCTCTGGAGGTGATGGCCAGCATGTCCAGCCGATGCCCGGTTTTGTAATGCACGTCGGTCAGGGATACGACCGCCACACTGTCTTCGATGGCGTCCATAATTCCGTCTTTTTCCACAAATCGAATCTGATGCCCCCGCCCCAGAAATTCGACCAGACCCTGGGCAATGTAGTTATCCGTCGGGAAATTGCTGCCCTCCATAACAATAACGGATCGACCGGAATTGATCCTTAACGCAGCATTGATCGCTTTAAACAGGTTAATGCTGGTTGAATCCGTAACGACGACTTCACCTTTATTCGCACCAATTATCAGCGCGATCTTTCTTCCAATGCGCTCCGGCGCATCGAACCAGTCGGCCTTATTCCAGCTTTTAATCAGGTCGTCTCCCCATTCCTGTTCGGTAACCTCCCCTACCCGTCTTAAGACGGCCTTGGGCATGGCCCCCAGGGAGTTGCCGTCCATATAAATCATTTCCGGGGGAATATGAAACTCCTGCCGGAATGGCGCCAGCGGGTCTTCCCGATCCAGTTTCTCGAAATCAGCTCGTGTCAAAACGCTCATGATTTTAACCTTGCATTATAATTCTATTATTTTTGTTACTGCGGTGGCGGAATCCAGCGAGGGCATCAATTCAAAACCGATAAACCCATCATATTTTAGCTTTTCCAGGGTCTTGATAACATTGGCAAAATTAATTTCACCGGTTCCGGGTTCATGTCTGCCCGGAACATCGGCGATATGGATGTATCCGATGGTATCAATATAGCGGTTCAGGGTGTTGATGAGATTGCCCTCCATAATCTGCATGTGGTAGATGTCATATAAAATTTTTATATGAGAAGAATTTAGCGATCTGACCAGTTCTGCCGCTAGCCGGGTGGATGCCAAAAAGTTTCCGGCATGATCCACCATCGTATTTAAGGCTTCGAGCACCAGGGTGACCTTTGATTTTTCGGCTGCGCCCGCCAGGGTTTCGAGCACATCCAGCATGGCCGTAATTTTAGCCGCATTCGCGATGCCGGGATAATCATCGATGACCACGCCACCCTCACCCAGGGCATTGGAATGAATCACCAGATGGTCGCAACTTAATATTTTCGCGGTTTCGATAGATTTTTGAACAAAGGCAACATAATCTGCCTTCTGATTCGCATCTATCATGGAGAAGTCCTGATCACCTGAAAAACTGGCGATTTTTAAATCATGGTCCCGGCAGCGTTCTTGGATCTTCTGGATATCTTTGTCCTGCCAGGACCAAAACTCGATAAAATCAAAGCCGGACTCCCTGGCCAGGCCAAATCTGTCATCAAAAGGCACTTCATTGAACAGCATCTCGATGCAAACTGATTTTTTCATGTCTATCAATCCTTATTTAAGTACCTCTTCGATTTGAACCGGTCTGTTTTCTTTTAAAGACTTTAACGCCGCGGTGCCGATAAGAACGGGCTGCAGTCCATCGTTGCCGGTCACGGCGGGTTCGCTATCATTAACGACGGCATCAACAAAGGCTCTTAATTCCTCAACGTATGACATTTTGTATCTTTCCAGAAAGAAATACTGCGGCTTGGCACTGAAAACGCCCTGGTCGGTGCTCAATTCAGCCGAATCCGGGAAATCATTCTTGACTTCGACATTTCCTTGCGACCCGAACACCTCCACTCTTTGATCATATCCATAAACGGCCTGTCTGCTGTTATCGATAACGCCCATGGCACCATTTTCAAATTTTAAAGTGATGATGGCCGTATCCACATCTCCGGCCGCACCGATAGCCGGATCTATCAGAACAGCACCCTGCGCATAAACCGCTTGCACTTCACTTAGGGATAGATATCTGGCCATATCAAAATCATGAATCGTCATGTCCAAAAAAATTCCGCCGGAAACCTTCACGTATTCAATCGGCGGGGGGGCGGGGTCCCGCGACGTAATCTTAACAATGTGCACGTCGCCCACTTTTCCGGATTCAACCAGCTCGCGCACCTTTTTAAAGTTATGATCAAATCTTCGATTAAACCCGATCTGCAGTTTCACACCGGCGGCTTTGACGGCATTTAAGGCCTGCTTGATTTTGTCGATATGGAAATCAATCGGCTTTTCACAAAAAATGTGTTTGCCGGCATCAGCGGCGGCGATGATCATCTGGGCATGCGTATCCGTTGAAGAACAGATAAGCACGGCTTCAATTTCAGGATCTTTCAAAATGTCGGTGTAGTCGCTTGTCAGGTTTAATATGTTTAGGCGTTTGGCCCATTCTTTAACTCCGGCCAGATTAATTTCAGCGGCTGTTTTTATTTGAGCCTCCGGGATGTGGTAGGTCAGTAATTCAGCATGTAATTGCCCGATTCGGCCGGCGCCGATTAGTCCTACTATCATGTCTGTCTCCCTTCTAAGCATTTTTTGCTTCATTAATTTATTTCAAAATAATACTATAATTTCAATCCCTAGTTTTAGGTTACAGGCTTCTTGCTGCTGGCTTCTGGTAACCCAGTGACACGCAGCCAGAAACCAGAGACCGGTGGCAGGTGACCACTAGCCAGGCGCCAGCAGCACTACCCTTTCTTGACAATAAAGAGAACGATTCTATATATAACAGCCAGTTTAGCGCGTTACATATTTCCAATCGGATAGGAAGATCAATGCCCGGTACAAAAAAAAGATCGATAAAAGCCTGCGCGTTTGATTTGGGCAACACCCTTATAAATGATACGCAGCTTGCCAAAGCCGCCACCGCCGATATGTGTCAGTGGCTATTCGACAACGCTTTGATTCAATCCAGAGAAACCTTTATCGCCACTTACGAAGACGTCAATCATAATACCAAAAAACCGTTTATCAGCCATACGTACGGCGAATTGGAATTTTTTGAAGAAACCTTTGAAAGATTGGCGATACATGCGATTTCGGCTGAAGACGCCTTAAAACAATACCGAACCATATTGATGCAAAAGATAGAGCCGGACAAAGATATCGTGGCTGCGCTGCAGTTCTTAAAAGAGAAAAACATGCGGCTGGCCCTGCTGTCCAATGAAAGTGTCGAGCGCGTGGATGCGTATATGGAAAAAACAAACCTGCGGCACTTTTTCGATGCCGTCGTCGTATCTGCCGGCATTGGAATCGAAAAACCGGATCTGCGCTTTTTTCAGGAAGCATTGAATCAATTAAACCTTCAAGGCGAAGAAATGGCGATGTTCGGGGATAACGAAATTGCGGACGGCGCCGCTAAAAAGCTGGGAATATTTTTTATTCTGGTGAAAAACTATATGAACAAAAGCTGGATCTGGGAGAAAGGCAATCCCTACCCGCCCGACTATGTCATGGAAAAAATTAGCCGCAAAGATATGGCGGTGTTTCTGGATACCGTCCTTTTTTAGGCTTCTGGTTTCTTGTCGCTGGTCACTGGCTTCTGGTCACCAGCGCCTGGCCTCTTTTTACCATGGTAACTGGTTTCTATCTGCTTATCTCTGGATCAGCCAGCAGCAAGATTGCGCCTTTTGTAACATTTTTACGGGGCATGACCCTAGTGGGCGTCTTCGTAAGGCAGTATGTGCAGGCTTTTTTCCAGAAAACTTACCGTCACTTCTTCACCTGCATTAAAAACCATCTGCTCCTGGGGGTTGGCAATTTCCACGGTGATAACCGTTTTGGCCACGTCGACTTCATACACCATCTGTGAGCCCAGGTAAACGGCCTCAAGAACGGTGCCGGTAAGGGTATCCGGTCTGACCGGCTCCAGGATAATGGACTCAGGCCGCACGACTAAAACCACTCTCTGCCCCTCTGAAAAGGATCCCGGTTCAACCAGAACCTTAAATTTCTTACCGACGATGTCGAGCTCAAGCGCATTGTTGGATGTCAGCCGCCCCACATGGCCTTCCAGAAAGTTGGCCTTGCCAATGAAATCAGCCACAAAACGATTGGTCGGTCTGGCATAAATTTCCTGGGGGGAACCCATCTGCATTATTTTGCCCTGATGCATAATGACCACCCGATCGGAAAGGGTCATGGCCTCCTCCTGGTCGTGGGTCACGTAGACGGAGGTGATACCCACCCGTTGCTGAAGCTTGCGGATCTCCAGACGGGTGGATACGCGCAGCTTGGCGTCAAGATTGGACAGGGGCTCGTCGAGCAAAAGCACCTTGGGCTCCATCACCAGCGATCGGGCCAGGCTGACCCGCTGCTGCTGGCCCCCCGAAAGCTGAGCAGGGGAGCGTTCGGCCAGCCCCTCCAGTCCGACAAGCTGCATGATCTTCTCGGTCTGCTGGCGAATATTCCCGGCCGATTCGCGGCGAATTTTCAAACCGTAGGCGATGTTCTCAAAAACCGTCAGGTGGGGGAAAAGCGCATAATTTTGAAAGACCATGGTGGTGGGCCGCTGGTTGGGCGGTGTGGTGCTCACGTCTTCACCGTCAATGCGTATTTCACCGGACGTGGGCAGCTCAAAGCCAGAAATCATTCTAAGGGTTGTTGTTTTCCCACAACCCGAAGGCCCCAAAAGGGTAACCAGCTCGCCTTCACGCACTTCGATATCGATATTGTCAACCGCCCTAAAAGCCTTTTCACCCGATCCGAATACCTTAACAAGGCTTTTAAGAACAAGATAATCTTTCCGCATATCAAATCCTTTCGCCGTTCGGCGCCTTTAATTGACAATACTTACGGTTCTTGCGCCCTTGCCGATCCGACCGACCAAAAGCTGGATAATACTTAAAGCGATAAGGACAATCACAATCAAAAGCAGGCTCATGGCCGCGGCCTGGGCGTATTGACTGTTATCCACGAAACCCAGGATGGCGACGGTAATCAGGTTCCAGTCACCCGACACGACAAAGATAATCGCACTGATGGCCGTCATGGCTTTGACGAAGCTAAAGGCCAGACCTGAAAAAAAGGCCGGTGCGATCATGGGCAGTGTTATCTTTCGAAAGGTTTTACTGCTGTCGGCCCCCAGATCGGTGGACGCTTCCTCAATTGAAGGATCGATCTGCTGCAGGGCGGCAATTCCAGCGCGGATGCCCACCGGCATATTTCGGAAGATGAGAAGTGTCACAATGATCCAGGCCGTTCCGGTCAATACGAATGGAAACAGCGCGGATTTCTGATTAAAAGCCAGGATATATCCGATGCCCACAACGGTTCCCGGAACCGCAAAGGTCAGCATGGAAACAAATTCCATGGTGGTGCGCCCGATGAATTTCTTGCGGATAACGAGAAAGGCAATAAACATTCCCAAAAGCCCGGTGATCGGGGTGGCCCAGGTGGAAACCTTCAAAGAATCAAATATATAACCCTTGCCCACCTGAAACATCTCGACATAATTATGCAGCGTAAGGGTTGCATCAACACCCCAAAGCTTCTGGAAAGAACCCCAGATCACCATTCCGTAAAAGAGGAAAACTACCCCGGTAAAGAAGAAACAGGCCGCATAGGTGGGCAATTTAATATACCATTCCAGGCGCTGGATGGTTGCGCCGGTGGGCTGCCCGGTCACGGTGACATATGATTTTCGGGCAACCCAGTATTTTTGAATGAAAAAGGCGGTGACCGTGGGGACCAGCAGAAGAATTGCCAGAGTGGAGCCCCTGGAAATGTCGTACATGCCGGTAATCTGTAAAAACGCCTGGACGGAGAGGACCCTGAAATTGCCGGATAGAATCATGGGATTGCCGAAATCGGCCATGGACTCGATAAACACCAGAAGCCAGGCACTGGCAATACCGGGAATCGACAGGGGCAATGTGACGGTGGCAAAGACTCTGGCCCTGGAGGCACCCAGATCCATGGCCGCCTCTTCCAGGGCGGGATCAATGGCCTGCAAAACCCCGTAAAGCACAAGGAAAGCGATCGGGCCGTAGGCGATGGTCTCTACCAGCACGAGCCCGCCCAGGCCGTAAATCGAGTATTCGCCGATAATCCGGCTCAGAAACGGGGTCAGGCTGCCCGCTCTTCCAAAAAGCAGAATAGCGGCCAGGGCAACCACAAACGGCGGTGAAATGATGGGAAAGGTGGCCGTCATCCGGAAGAAGCGCTTAAACGGTATGGGCGTCCTTGTAATGGCATAGGCAAAAACAAAGCCAAGGATCGTTCCGGCGGTGGCTGCCAGCACGCCCAGAATCATGCTGTTTATAAAGGGCTGAAAATAGTATCTTTTTGAAAAAATGGCCAGATAGTTCGATAGGTCAAATTGCTTATCGACGATCAAGCTGGTTTTAAAAACCATGAATAAGGGAAAGAGCACGAAGATCAATAAAAAGTAGAAAATGGCGATAATGAACACCAGAAGCAGCGGCTCTTTCCAGATGAGCCGCAAATTTCCGATGATCTCCTGCCGCTTTCGGTTCGCCTCTGTCATGCTGATCCTCAAATAGCAAGGAATAACAAAAAGTCCCTGCCGCCGGGTGTGTCAGCAGCAGGGACTTTTTCAGGTGACGGCTTTCACATTACTTCCCGATCCGGTCCCGCCAGGCTTTGATCATCTCGCCTTTATTCTGGCCGGCCCAGATATGGTCGTAGTCGATCAACTTGACCTGATCCAGGGTGACGGAACCCTTGCCCACGGTCGCCTCGGGATTGACGGGCAGACGGTTGTATTTCTGAAAGAGATTCTGGGCTTTTTTGGTGAAGCACCAGTCAATAAACTGTTTGCCCAATTCCGGCTCGGGGCCGCCCTTAATCAGCGAAAGTCCGCCGATTTCGTAACCGGTCCCCTCCTTGGGAAATGTCATTACCACCGGATACCCCTTATTGACGCCTTTGGCGAGAATGTCGTGTGAGAAGGCGATTCCCACGGCGACTTCTCCCAAACCGGCCATGGGGATACAGCCTGTCCCGGATTTGGTGTACTGCAGAATGCTTTGCTTATCAAATTTCTCCCACCAGTCCAGCGTTTTCTCGAGGCCGTGCATCTGAATCAGGGTGGCATAGGTGGTATAGGCCGTGCCGGATGTATAGGGATAGGCCATGGCGACATTTTTTGAAAAGGCGGGATTGAGAAGATCATCCCAGGAAGTCGGCGCATTGGCTCCCTTTTTCTTCAAGATGTTGGTATTGGAAACAAATCCGATGGCACCGGAATAAAACCCTGTCCAGGCCCAGTCTTTGGCGTGCAGCGAGTCTGACAGTGGAAAACTTGTTTTCGGCTTGTAAGGCTCCAGCAGACCTTTTGAAGCCGCATTTATATGGGACGTATTGGACCCTGCGTGCCATACCGTGGCCTGGGGGTTGGCTGCTTCGGCTTCAACCCTGGCCAGAACCTCACCGGAAGACATTCGCACGAAGACGACATCGATTCCCGTTTCTTTTTCAAATGCGTCAATATAATACTTTGCTTCTTCCGTATCAAAGGCTTCATAAATGTGGAGAACCTTACCTGCAGCATAGACGGTCGTAAAACCGCTAAACACAAAAACTGCAACAAGTAGCGACAAAAATATCACTCTTTTCATAAGAACCTCCTTTTTTAAAAAATTATTGTGGAATCCCTGATCAGAATGGCAGGACCCCAGTATATCGGGATCTTTTCTGGTGTCAAGAAATTTAACAGGTTGACTGCTTCCCCCAACAGGTTTACCATAGCAAGAAGCCTAAAAAAGGACCGTGTTTTGCAAATTAATTGCGGGGCGCAACACGAGAAGAAATCGATTAACGGGTGAGTTGAGCCATGTCGGAAACCTGTCCAGCGCAAGCGCTTGATTTGGTACTGGTGGGTGCCATATCCAAAGATGAGAACATCTACCAGGACCACAGCGATAAGACCATCGGCGGTGCGGTTACCTACGGTGCCTTTGCGGCCAAACGCTCGGGCAGCCGTGTCGGCGTTATCACCAAATTAGCCGAAGAAGATTATCACTTAATCGATCAGCTTTGCGATGAAGACATTCCGGTCTGGGTTTTGCCCGCAAAAAAAACAACCGCCATACGAAATGTCTATCATTCCAGCGATAAGGAACGCCGCACCTGCACCTGTCTGGCGGCAACGGATGCGTTTACCCCTGAAAACCTTCCGGCCCTATCCACCAAGATTATCCACGCCGCGGCGCTGATCAAAGGAGAGATCCCGTTGCAAACCGTGCAATCCATGACGCGGATAGCCGAAGTCGGCCTGGACCTTCAGGGATTTCTGCGCGTTTGCCGGAATAGAAAGATGGTTTTCGAAAAGTCGGATGAAGTACAGCAGGCCCTAAAATCGGTGTCTTACTTAAAAGCGGATGCAAATGAGGCCCGAATTCTGACCGCCAAAAGCGACCGGGTTGAAGCCGCGCTGGAAATGGAGGCAATGGGGCCTAAAGAGGTGGTGGTTTCACACAACCATGAACTTGTGCTGGCCTGCGATGAGAAGATATACAGAGCCCCTTTGACGCCACGCAAAATAGAGGGCCGCACCGGGCGGGGGGACACGCTTTTTTGCAGTTATCTTGCGCGCCGGACGCAGGGTGATACCCCTTCGCAAGCGCTGCAATTTGCCGCCGCCCTGGTATCGTTGAAACTGGAATCGCCGGGACCCTTCCGCGGGACCATGGAAGATGTGCAGATCAAAATGAGAGCCCCGACATCTTGAAGTCCGTTAAAGCATCCTTTAACTCCCCTTGCTGGCCGTTTCGGCCAAAAGTTCCTTAATATAGCTGAACGAATTCTTTATGGCACTTTCAGCGTCAGGCTTCGGAAGGCATTCCAGCGACAAACAGCCATCGTAACCAACATCATTCAGGGCATTCAGCACCTCAGCGACAGGCAGATGGCCCTGCCCGGGCCCGCAGCGGTTGCTGTCGACCAGATGGACGTAGCCCAAAGCGCTGCCGGCACGACGAATACTGGCGGCAATATTTACCTCCTCGATGTTCATGTGGTAGGTGTCGGCCAGGTATTTCAAATTGGCAACGTCGAGCTGCGCGATAATGGATAGGGCATCTTCGGTGGTGTTGAGCCAGTCACATTCATATCGGTTAAGGGGTTCCAGCAAAAGAGAAACGCCCAGATCGGCCGCCGCACGGCAGCATTCTTTCAGGCAGGCAAGGTGGTGTTCGCGGCGCTGCGCGGCCTGCTCGCGATTGGTTCCCAGGCGACCGTTGAGCAGGCCGATGGTCACGGCTGAGCCCAATCGACCCGCAAGCCCGATATGCGCCTTGACGCGCTCGACCGCCCGCAACCGAACCCGGGCTTGGGGATCGCTGAAGGTCAGCCCATCCATGCCCGCCGCCATGCCCGTGCCCAGCGTCGTAACGGGCAGAGAATAGCGCCGGGACAGTTCCACCATTTCGTCCCAGTCCACATCATGCGGATCCCGTAAATGAACTTCGATGCCATCGCACCCATACCGGGACGCAAGCGCAAATGTTTCCGATATGGGGCCGCGCAGCAAGATGGGTGCAAGGGTTACCTCAACGGGTGTTGCTGTGGTTACCAGTTTCATCGTCAACCTCACATGAACCTATCTCAAAAATGCGTCTAAGTGCCCAGGGCGGCGTTGCGGTTTGGTTAAAAATGCTCACATACTACCGCGTATGCTCCGCTTTTGAACCAACCCGCGCCTTGCCCTGAACCCTGATCCACTTTTTTGAGATAGGTTCATGTCAGATAACGGCAGTAATCTTGCATTCTTTGCGGTCGGTCTGGAGCAATACAATGTTTTCCGGAACCTGTTCCAGGGTGATTTTCTTTGTGATGATAGGCGTCATGTCCATCCCGGCTGCCATGGCCGAAATCACCCGGGGAAAGCTGCCGTGTCCGGAATGTCCCTGGGAGCCCACAATTCCGGCCCGCCGGACCTGAAAAACTTCACCGGTAACCTGAATCTTTGCATCCGCGCGTGCCACGATGACAACGGTGGTGTTCAGTGCCCGGCCGTTCCAGATCACATGTTCGATATCCGCCCAGACCACGTCCGGAAGTCCGGTGGCCTCCAGGATAAGACTAACGCCCCCGCCTCTGGTAATATCGAGAACACGTTCGCCGGCATGGCCCTCGGTGGGATCTATCACCTGGGTGGCGCCCAGTTTTTTGGCCATGGCCGCCCTCTCCCTGGATGGCTCCGACATGATGACATTGCTTGCGCCCGCCGCTCTGAGTATGGCGCAGGCGGCCGCGCCGATCGGACCGCTGCCTAAAATCAATACCGAATCGCCGGGGCGAATACCGCCGCCGCGTTCGATCACTGCGTTGTAGGCCACACTGGTCGGTTCCACCAGACTGCCCATCAGATACGCTTTATCCGGATCATAGCGCTCCACGAGTTCATTCAGGCTCCAGCAGTATTTGGCGTCCAGCGCGATATAGTTTGCAAAAGCACCGTCAATGGAAAAACCGATTTCCTGTAAGCGTTCGCAGTGGTTGGGATATCCGTCCGCACAGGGGCGGCAGGTGCCGCACCAGGCCATTTCCTCGGCACAGACGGGCTCGCCGATATCAAAAGGCTTATTGGTACGGCGATTGATCGCATCGGCAGCCGCTTCGACGACCTCCCCGGAAAGCTCGTGACCCAGCGTGCATGGAAACGCCGTCAGCCCCGGATAGTAAATATAGCCGTCCGGTTGAGCCTGGGCCATGTGAACATCACTGCCGCAAATGCCGCAGGCTTTGACTTTAATAATCACCTGTCCCGGACCGGGTTTGGGAACGGATTTCTCAACGATCTTTATGCTCGGATTTCTCCAAACCTTGCTGCCCAGATACGTCAACTTACCTTCAACATCCTTTGAACCCAGCTTGAAATCCGGCTTGGGATCCCAATCCGCAAAAAGTGTCACCGTTTTCATGTCAGCCATGATATGCTCCTTTTAGGTAATACCTGTTATTAAAAAGGACCGACCTGCGGCAATGCGTATACCGACTTCCAGCCGTCACTCATGGGCTCCTTCAAATAAGGGGCCATCTCCGCTTCTGAGCGCAGCGTTACCATTTCGGTGGGCGGCACCGTGCCGGGTGGAAATGCGGCCAGGGTTTCATCGATCAGAAGCGTCAAATACTTCAGGATCGCCAACACCGGGCGCTTGGCCTTTTCAGCATCCCCCAGTGTGGGTTTGCCAACCACTCCCTCCGGTGTCCCTTTGATCTCTATGGGTGCGTGTCCCTCGCACTCCGACCAGCGACTGGCCCGTCCGTAAGCATCTACAGCCGTATCCATGTGCCCGCCGGGCATCAGCGGTTGAACTTCGGTCTCAACGGCCCGATCCATATGGACCATCTCCGGAAACAGCAGGAGCCCCAGGGAGGTTTCGGCTTCGTCGGCATGGATAAAGGTCGTATCGAACTTGCCGCCAAACTCCTTGGTCCGAAAGAATTCGCGAACGGCACGATGCCAGTCAATGACCCGGAACAGACCGGGAATCTGATAGCGTTTGGTAAACTGCTGAACAACGGCCTCCAGCACCCAGAGTTGACCGTGATTGTTGATAATGATCTGCTTGCGGAAGCCGTCGTTCCATAAGCCCAGCATCACATCGATCAAAAACTCCCGGGCAACATTTTCGCGAATGATGACGGTGCCCGGCATGCCGATGTGGTGATAGGGGTGACAGCCGTAAGTCCAGGGCGGCATTGCAATGCTGACCGGTGCGCCCCGTTTGGCCGTAAAGCGTCTGACACCCTCACAAATAGCGGTCACAAAAAGCGTGTCCATGGCGCTGATGGTGTGCATCCCATGGTTTTCAGTAGAGCCCACCGGGATGAGAACGATATCATTCTTGCGCCGGTTTTCGATCAGCTCATGTCGAACGGTGGTTTGGATATAACTGCCCGGTTTGGTCCATTCCGGCAGTGACGGGATACCGTATTGCGCCAGCCCTTCGTCGATTCGGGCATCGCTGGCTTCCCAGAGTTCCTTTTTCATGCGGCCCACGGCGGTATTTTCAAATAGAAGATCGGGCTGATTGGTTGTTAAGGGCATATCGTCCATTTTTTCCTCCTGAAAAATTAGCGTAAGAAGCGTTTCGAGTTTCGCGTTCCGCGTTACGGGTTACGGGTTCAAATATGGCAAGCGAAATCTTAGAGTGCATAACGCGCACCTCGTAATACGGAAACCGCAACGAAAGAAAAAATCCATTACTCCAGCACAACAAAAGAATATCACCAAAAGGATTCAATGTGTCAAGGCAATAATTGCCGCCGCGCAACCGCAAAACATTTGAATTCGTCGCGCTTCAAATTAACGGCACTTGACTTATCCCCTCCGGCATCATAGTTTTTTCCTAATCCAGAGGAGGTCAGGGTCATATGATTGCACGATCGAAAATCGGCCTGAACAGAATCCTGCTTCCAGGGCTGAGCCTGGAAGATTTCTTTAAATTAAGCGCGGATCTGGAATTACATAAGATCGAATTGCGCAACGATCTTGCGGGCACCGGCATCATTACGCCCCATTCCCCCGAACAGGTAAAAGGGCTATCTGAAAAATATAATATTGAGATCCTAACGATCAATGCCTTGCAGAAGTTTAATCTGGGAGCGGTCTTGCCGGAGAAATTGGCGGAATTAAAGGAATTGATCCGCCTCTGTGTCGCAATTGACTGCAGGGCGATCGTGCTGGTTCCCACCAATGATATCAATGACAACCGGAATTCAGAAGTAATTATGCGGGAAACCTCGGCCGCACTAAAAGCCTTCGGGCCCTTATTTGAAGACAACGGCATCCGGGGGTATGTCGAACCGCTGGGATTTGAGGAATGCTCGCTGCGCTCAAAGGTCGGCGCCCTGCAGGCGATTCAGGCGTCGGGCAGCAGCAATTATAAAATTGTGCACGACACCTTCCATCATTACCTGGGACCCGACACCGATGACACCTTAATAAATGATTATGATATCGCCTATACGGGACTGGTGCACGTGTCGGGAGTGGAAAGCCATCTTGCCTCGGATCAATATAAGGATGATCACCGCATCTTGATAACAGAGGGGGATCGTCTAAAAAACCGCGAGCAGTTGGCACTGCTCATTCATCTCGGTTATACAGGAGACGTTTCTTTTGAGCCCTTTGCCAAAGCGGTTCAAGAGATGGAAATTGAAGCGTTAAAGGCTGCGATCAATGCAAGCATAGATTTTATTACTACTTGATCTTGCATGAAAATAGATGAGAACCTTTTAGTTAAATGAGTATCGGATGATGGTTATTTTTATTTCTCATCTATTTTCACCCTGCGGGCGAGCCGGAAGCCTCCGACCCGTGCAAGACTTAAGTTTTTAAAGGACAAGGAGTATTGGTATGGCCGCACAAAACATCGGATTGATCGGACTGGCGGTTATGGGCGAGAATCTCGTTCTCAATATGGAAAATCACGGGTTCTCGGTAGCCGTATTTAATCGAACGACCAGCAAGGTTGACGATTTCCTGGATGCAAGGGCTAAGGGCAAAAATATCAAAGGCTGCTACAGTATCGCCGAATTGTCGGACAGTCTGGAAAAACCCCGCAAAGTCATGCTGATGATAAAGGCCGGCAAACCGGTGGACGACTTTATCGAATTGCTTATCCCACATCTTGACCCGGGCGACATCGTCATCGACGGCGGCAACAGTTATTTTGCGGACAGCATCCGCCGCGCGCACGATTTACAGGAAAAAGGTTTCCTGTTTATCGGCACGGGGGTATCCGGGGGGGAAGAAGGTGCGCTCAGAGGACCGTCCATCATGCCGGGCGGCTCAGTGGAGGCCTGGCCCCAGGTCCAGCCTATTTTCCAGGCAATCGCGGCCAAGGTGGACGATGGTTCCCCCTGTTGCCAATGGGTGGGCAGTGACGGTGCCGGTCACTTCGTAAAGATGGTGCACAACGGCATCGAGTACGGCGACATGCAGATGATTTGTGAGGCTTACGCGCTCATGGACAAGGGTCTGGGAATGTCCGCGGATGAAATGCACGCCGTGTTTGCCGAATGGAACCGGGGAGAGCTGGACAGCTATTTGATCGAAATTACGCGTGACATTATGGCGAAAAAAGAAGCGGCCACCGGCACGCCGATGATCGATTTGATCCTTGATACGGCCGGCCAGAAGGGCACCGGCAAATGGACCAGTCAGCAAGCGCTGGACCTGGGTGTTCCGGCCATGACCATCGCCGAGGCCGTTTTTGCCCGCACCATGAGTGCCATTAAGGCCGAACGCCTGGCGGCATCCAGGCAGCTGCCCGGGCCGCCAGCAAAATTCGACGGCCCCGGGTCGGAGGTGGTCGAGATGATCCGCCGGGCTTTATATGCCTCCAAGATTTGCTCCTACGCCCAGGGATTCCAGCTCATGCGGGCGGCGGCGCAGGCGTACGGCTGGGAACTTAATTTCGGCGAAATTGCGCTGATGTGGCGGGAGGGCTGTATCATCCGGGCCCAATTTTTAGGCAAGATCAAAGCGGCCTTTGATAAGAATCCCCGGCTGGCAAATCTGCTGCTGGATCCCTACTTCAAGCAGGCCATCGACAAGAGCCAGGATGCCTGGCGCCGGGTCATTGCCAACGCCGTGCGCGCGGGCATCCCGGTGCCGGCATTCAGCAGTGCGCTGGCGTATTATGACAGCTATCGCAGTGAACGGCTGCCGGCCAATCTCCTGCAGGCCCAGCGAGATTATTTCGGTGCTCACACCTACGAACGCGTCGACAAACCCAGGGGTGAATTCTATCACACCAACTGGACCGGCAGGAGCGGTACGACCGCATCAACCACGTACAATATTTAGTAGTGCCTAAAATGCCTAAAATGAGCTAAAGTGCCTAAAGTCAAGGATTCGATGCGCTCAATCTTTTACTATAAATATGGTAGGATTCCTCAATTTTAGGCATTTTAGATCATTTTAAATTTTAGCTCATTTTTTGTTATAAGCGCTTTTCATAAGTTTAGAACTTTACCATCGCTTATTAGATGTATTTTTGCGAAAAGTTCTAGTTGACTTCAATGCCAAAGTAGTTGACGGCGTTATGATAGCAGATATCTTTGACCATGTTGCCGATCAGTTCAATATCATGCGGCAATTCACCATTTTCGACATCATCCCCCAGCAGGTTGCACAAAATCCGCCGAAAATACTCGTGCCGCGGATAGGAAAGAAAACTGCGTGAATCGGTCAGCATGCCGACGAACCGGCTGAGCAGGCCCATATTGGAAAGCACGTTGAGCTGCTTTTCGATTCCGTCTTTTTGATCATTATACCACCAGCCCGCACCGAATTGCATCTTGCCGGGAACCGTCGCATCCTGGAAATTGCCCACCATCGTGGCGATCAGTTCATGGTCCCTTGGGTTCAGGTTGTAGATAATCGTCCTGGCCAATTTGCCCTGCCTTTCGAGGGTATCCAGAAATTTGGCCAGCGGTCTGGCCATTTCAAAATCGCCCATGGAATCATAGCCCGTATCGGGCCCCAGCACCTGCATGGCGTTCGTATTCGTGTTCCTGAGCGCACCCAGGTGAAACTGCTGGGTCCAGCTCTTCTCCGCATCCATCTGCGCAAATACAACCAGCATGGCTGATTTGAACTCCAGGATTTCTTCAGGCTGCAACGCGCGGCCCTGTCGAATATCGGAAAAATAGCGGGAAATATCCGACAGGCGGTAATCTGCTGCGTAAGGGCACTCGATGCCATGATCAGACAGACGGCAGCCCATCTCATGAAAAAAGGCGTGCCTTTTTTCAAGGGCTTCTAAAAAAGATGCATAATCTTTGATATGGACGTCGGCCGCCGCTTCGAGTTGATCGACCCACTGATTGAAGGCCTGCGGCGATTCTACCGCCATGGCTTTGTCCGGGCGGAAAGCCGGCAGAACCTTGATGTTAACGCTCTGATCCGCTCTGATGCGCCGGTGATGTGCCAGGGTGTCCACCGGATCATCGGTTGTGCAAACCACTTTGACAAGCATGCGCTTCAGGATCCCGTGCGTACCGAATGCCTCGTCCTGTAACATTTCCGAACAGGTATCATAAATTTCGGCGGCCGTATCTGAATTTAAAAGTTTGTCTGAAATGCCGAAGTAGCGCTTCAGTTCAAGATGCGTCCAGTGATAGAGCGGGTTGCGCAGGGTTTTGGGGGTGGTGGCGGCCCAGGCTTCAAACTTTTCATAATCACCGGCGTTGCCCGTGATGAAATGTTCATCGATTCCGTTGGCACGCATCGCCCGCCATTTGTAATGGTCGCCGTTCAACCAGATCCGGGTTAAATTTTCAAAATTCCGATTGTCGGCAATCTCCTCAACGGGCAGATGACAATGATAATCGAATATGGGCATGTCCTCGGCGTAATTATGGTAAAGAAGTTTCGCGGTTTCGGTCTGCAGCAAAAAATCTTCCGATAAAAAAGGTTTCATGGTAAGCTCCTTTTGAAACTGTTATCCGTCCTCCAGGCGGTAGAGGATTTCGCCGGCGTGATCGACGTAAAGGATGCCGTCGTCTTCTCTTCCCCGGTAGTCCTCAATTCTGATTTCTGCCGGATTTAAGTACCCCAGGTTGATCTGTTCGCATTTTTCTTTGGGAATGGCGCTGGCAAGAACCACCTCGACGCGCGGTTTTTCAACGCCGTTTTGATAGGTGCCGGTGCCCCGGACATGGGTGGAGTGCGCCAGGACCCCGCGGGGAATGTCTTTAAATCGATCCATCTGCGCAAGGAAGTAGTCGCGAACATGGTAGCCGATTTTTTCAAGATGCGCTCCCCAGGTTCGGGAAATATCATGAATATGGGGGGCATAGATTATCAGTTTGCCCCCCTCGGCGACAACCTGCTCCAGCTTGTACATCACCTTTCCGGCGGTCCAGATTTCATCATACATCCGGGGTGTGCGGCCGAACACGATCCGGTAGGGTTTTTTCTTGAAGACAATATGGATTTTTGAGGACAAATCCGCCGCCTCAGACCAGGCCTGACCCGCATCGCCGACATACAGGCCGCACAGCTGGGCCTCCGGATTAACCACCATGGCAATACAGTGAACCGGCCGATCGATTTTTTCTGCGGCGCGATTGATCAATTGCCGCACCGGCGTATCCTTGATGCCGATGATGTTGCGGCAGGTCATAACGGCACCCAGCCAGTGAAAGAAGTGCAGGAACGCTCCGCCGGATATGCCCGGAAAAAGATATTTTGCCCCCCCGGAAAACCCGACGACTTCATGCGGAAAAACCGGCCCGAGAATCACCACCAGGTCATAGTCATAAATTTTTTGGTTTATCTCGATGGGCACCTTTTCACGTAAACGTCCCTGCGAAACTTCGGCAACCTCGGCCGCACTTAAATGGCCAATCTGCCGGAAGGTTTCCGGCCGGTCCCAGCGATGATTCAAAAACAGGGAACTGCGGAATTGGGCCTGCTTTTGTTGCGCCGTTATCCCGTAGAGTTTAAGGATCTCTTCTTCGGTAAGGGGGGTATGGGTTCCCAGGGCAACCATAAAATCCAATTTGGCGGCCCCCGGTCCCAGCAGCGCCTGGATGGCCCGGATCATCATCGGCAACGGGCAGGTGCGCGTGGCATCCGGGGTGAGCACCAGGACACGCTTGTTTGCAAACATCTTCGCCGGTGTTCCCTCCGCAATGATGGCTTTGACACCTGCTTCTGAAAGTATCCTGTCAGGGCTGCCTTTTCCGGTCGCCATAGGATCCGGTTCCTTGTGTTTGGTTGTCAAATAATTTATTTAAATGCGCGGAAATGTTTATCAAAATGGGCCTCCAGAACCTTGGAATAGGCCTCCTCATGAAGGTGCAGGGTCTCAAAGAAGGGTGCACGGAATTGCGGATGATTTATCACGGAACCATAGGTGACGTGCAGCACTTCGCGGACATGGAAATTTTCGAGCAAATCGGGCAATTCCTTATCGGATAACGTCCGGCTGTCCGGTATTTGAGAAATTTCGGCCGAAACATGGTAACTGGCACGATCTGAAGGATAGCAATCCATCGCGTAATGAACAATATCCCTGAAAAAATCCGGATTAACTTTTGAAATCGTTCGGAGTGCTTCCAGGTAGCTGGTGCCGGCGGTTTTGAGATGAATCAGCTCGCCCGCCAGCCGGCTGGCAACCGGGTAAATGCTGAATTTATCCGATCCGGAGTGAATGCTGAGTTTGTATGGGCCCAGGGCCTGCGCCACGCTGATGTGCTGTTCAAAAGATTTTTCAAATTCGGTCAGATCGCCAATATAGTCGACGCCCTTTTCGAAGGTGCCGACATATCGCGGGGCCAGGCTGACCCACTTAACCCCCAGCCGTTTGAGCTCGCTGGCGAGGTAAATGTGTTCCGCCATGGTCGTAACCGAGTCGGTTTCATCCACACTTACCTCCAATTCAAAGGGTCGGTTGCTCATGCGTTCCACCAGGTGACGATAAATCGCGGTTGTGTGCGCAATTACACGTCCGTATTTGGCCGCCGCCCGCATCAGCGCCTCTTCAGTGATTTGCAGGCTGAAACGCGCCAGATCAATAGATTTCTCCATCAAGGCGCGCTTCAAATCGGCCGGCGTGCTTTCAAGTAAATCCCACGGCAATTGCGCAACCTTTTGGCGTAAATCTTCATAAGAAGATGCCTCGGCTTGGTTGTCCACATGATCGCCCGGATCAATGGTATAGAACGTATAACCGGCGTCCACAAAGGTGTCGATATCGGCAGTCGTTTTCAAGTGATCGGCGTCGGCCCCGAATCCATCGCGCCAGCCTTCTTGAAAAACGCCCCACATGGCATCATCCAGAACCATCTGAGGGCTGCGGCCGGTGCGTTCATTTTCACGGACCGACTGCTGGGCAAATATGGGAAAAAATGGGCTCTTGCGGATGGAGCGAATATGACCCGGCGTGGCCAGCCCGAGCCGGTCGCCGCAACCGGCGGATTTTTTCAACCCGATGGTGCCGGCATTTAGAAAAGGCAGTATCTCGCGCAAAGGGGCGGCATTTTGGGAAGAGGCTGGCGCAATGGTCGTGTTTAGGCTGAGTCTGTCAACGCTGGCCGATTCCTGTTGGCCCTCGAATTGAGTGCCCGGATTTTTATTGGGCGAAACAATTCCGAGGTATTTGTCGGTGTTGCGTTTCCCCAGAAAAAAAGCAGCCTGATTCTTGAACACAATCGACTGCGGATAAACATGCATTCGGGTCAGATCACCCAACACATCCTCTGCCAGCCCTTGGGCTTTATCGGCGGTTAAGGGCGCCATGAGGCGGCTGCTTTTAAGATTGTGAATGAGCTCGTTATTCAGGATCGTAAACTCCTAGAAGTGTTTTCAAAACCCCATCTAAGGCCCAATGGCTGCGTTGCAAGCCTCCGGTAAATGTACTGCTCATCCCGCCGTTGGCGGGACTGCGCTTTCCCGATCGGCCTGACGCCTTGCCCTTGAACCTGATCTGAGGTTTTGAAACCACTTCTAAATACCAGACCACGGCAGATCCGGGCAATTTGTTAATATCTAAAAAAATGACTTTATTCATCGATTGAATAAAGTTATGATTTAGCCTTATTAAAAATAAGGCCCTCTGTCAACGCCATCGTCGGCAATAATATAACACAGAAATGAAGATGGGAAATACATGGAATTTCCGGACCTGATTCAAGAAAAGGAAAAATTGATCGAAACGTTCGGGCGTGAAGAAGGGGTTCCACCAGAAGACATCCGCATCCTGGCCTCGCCCTACCGGATTTGTCCCCTGGGGGCGCATATCGATCACCAGGGCGGACCCGTGCTGGGAATGACGGTGGATGCGTATACCCTGATGGCCTTCGTGCCTACGGATAACGGTGACTTCAAGCTCCGCAGCCAGAACTATCCGGGCCGGGTGGCACTCAATCTGGATGATGTTCCTGAAAGGGCCGGAGCCTTCTGGGGTGCGTTTGCCCGCGGCGCGGCTTTGGCGCTGAAAGAAGAATTCCAGATCTCCCGCGGCGTAAAAGGACTCCTGAACGGAATGCTGCCCGGGTGCGGTCTGAGCTCCTCCGCATCGGTGCTGCTGGCCTACCTGCATGCGCTGGCCGAAGTCAATGCCATTCAATTGGCGCCCTGGGATTTGGTGCGGCTCACCCAAAAGGCTGAAAATAAATATATCGGATTGAACAACGGTATCCTCGACCAAACCAGTATTGTTTTCGGGCGGCGGGATCATCTGCTCCATATTGATACCCGGGAAAAAATTGTCGACGCCTTCCCCGATACCCCCGGCAAACAAGCCTACCGCATTGTTGTGGCGTATTCGGGATATTCCCGTGAGCTGACGACCACAGGGTATAATACCCGCGTTGAGGAATGCCGCAAGGCGGCAAGCCTGCTGGGCCAACAGGAAGGAAACTCCGAGGCCGAAATCCTGTCTGATGTTTCCGAAGCGTCCTTCCAGCGCTATGGCAGCAAACTGCCTTCGCATTTATTCCGGCGGGCCCATCATTTTTTCAGTGAAGTCCGGCGTGTCCGGGAAGGGTTGGACGCCTGGCAGGCAGGCAGGCTGGATGAGTTCGGCCGGCTGATGCTGGACTCCTGCCGAAGCTCAATCGAAAATTACGAGTGCGGCATCCAGGCCATTCATGACCTGCAGCAAATCGTCAGCGCCACAGACGGAATGATCGGCTCACGGTTTAGCGGAGGCGGGTTCGGCGGATGCGTTATCGGTTTTGTGCATCCCGCCCGTGCCGAAGATGCCGTCGCCAACATTCAATCCGCCTACCAGAAATGCCATCCCGAGGTGGCCGACCATGCTGCCGTTTATTTCACGGGATCCAGCGATGGGGTTAAATTTTTGTGATTGCCGTATTGCTATGTGCCGGGTATGCCACCCGCATGTATCCGCTTACCGCGGATTTTCCGAAGCCGCTGCTGACGGTTGCGGGAAAACCCGTCATCGACTATCTCGTGGAACAGATCATCGACCTGCCTGAAATTACGCATATTCATGTGGTAACCAACGCCAAATTTTTCGAACATTTCAGCGCCTGGCAGATGCGGTGGCGGTCGGCGACTGCATCGAAGAAAATTGCTTTCGTTGTTCACAATGACGGTTCGACGGACAATGCCAATCGTCTAGGAGCGGCAGCCGATCTCCGGTTTGTATTCAAACAGATAGCAAAACCCACCAGGGTTCTGGCTTCCGGCGGCGATAATATCTTTCGGTTTCGGCTCGAGCCCCTCTGGCGGGATTTTCTGACAGGGCAGCGCCACTACGTGATTGCGCTGCCTGAGAGCAATGAAAACAGACTGATGAAAAGCGGCGTGCTGGCCCTGGGAAAGGAGAACCGGGTGTTGAGACTGCACGAAAAACCAGAGCACCCGGTGTCCAGGTGGTTCTGCCCGCCGCTGTATTTTCTGCAACCAACCGCCTGGCCGCAGCTCGATCAATTCCTTCGAACGCCACGCAACGACGATGCACCGGGTTATTTTATTGATTTTTTGAGTCGCAGAGAAGAAGTGTATGCGTTTAAATTAAATGCCTCCCGCCTGGATATCGGCAGTATCGATTCCTATCGTGAAGCGCAAGAAGCTATAAGCAAACCGCTTAGCAATGATTTACCCTAGACGTTGCTTCAAAAGCTCAATTAAAAACATCAGGCCTCAAGGGCCGGCACATCCACCCAGCATTTCTTTTTCCATGACTCGGTGGCTTTTTCCGCCAGTTGCACCCCTTTGGCCCCTTCCAGCAGATTCCACTGGAAAGGCTCGTCAAGCACCACATGCCGCAGAAACCGCGCCCACTGGGCCTTGAATGCATTGACGTATCCTTCCGGTTCGGGCATTGCGGACCAGTCGTCGAGATAGCTGGTCTCCCGAACGATGTCGGGATTCCATACGGGTTTGGGCGTGCTATCGTAATCCTGAATGTAACATTCGCGCAACCCGACCAGGGCAGAGCCTTTGGTGCCGTCCACCTGCAGGGTGAGCAGGTCATCGCGCCGCACGCGCGTGGCCCACGAGGAGTTAAAATGAGCGATCACGCCGCCTTCCAGTTCAAAAGTGGCATAGGCGGCATCTTCGGCCGTACACCGATAGGGCTTTCCGCTTTCGTCGATGCGTTCCGGAATATGGGTGGTGGCCAAACAGGAAACGGCTTTGACGTTTCCGAAAAGATTATCGAGCATATACCGATAGTGGGGCATCATGTCGAGAATAATGCCGCCTTCATCTTCTTTGCGATAATTCCATGAGGGCCGCTGCGCAGCAATGCTGTGGCCTTCGAAGACCCAGTAGCCGAACTCTGCCCGCACGGTCAGAATTTTACCGAAGAATTCTTTTTCGATCAGGCGTTTGAGCTTGATGGTTCCCGGCAGCCAAAGTTTGTCTTGAACCACTCCATTTTTTAGTCCGGCATCCCGGCAGGATTTATAAAGTTCGATAGCGGTTTGGGTGTCGCAGGCGGTCGGTTTTTCGCAGTAGATGTGCTTGCCGGCCTTGATGGCCTTGCGAAGGCTCTGCACGCGAAGCGCAGTTGATTGCGAATCAAAATAAACAGGGTAATTCGAATCCCCCAAACAAGCGTCCACATCTGTGGACCACTTTGGCACCGCGGATAATTCACAGATTTCTTTCAATTTATCCGGATTGCGGCCCACCAGGATCGGATCCGGCATGATTACCTCGTCTGCATTTATGCGAAGTCCCCCCTGTTTTATAATATCCGCAATTGATCTTAAAAGATGTTGATTGGTGCCCATACGGCCGGTGGCACCGTTCATGATGATACCGACTTTGTGTTCTTTCATGATTTATAATCTCCCGGTCGCGTTGTCGGATACCGGTAATTTTGTCATCCAGGCGTTTTACCCGGACAGATATCGTTACAGCGGTAATATTCGTTACCGAAACGCCCTGCGGACCGGCGTTCTTTTCAGCGGCAACTGGACCGGTTTGCCGCCCATCAGCGCCGAGCGGTAGATTGCCAGGATAATTTCAATGGCCTTGCGCCCTTCGGCACCGTCCACCAGCGGTTTGCCCCCTTTTTTAAGGGCGTTGACCATGTCCTCGAAATTCTTCCGGTGGGGAACATAGTCAATGGCCGCCGGGTCAGCCGCACCGGCACCCGGGCCGCCTTGGGTGGCGGAGAACGTTTGCATGATTTTCTTGTCGTTGGATCGGCGCCTTTTAAAATCCCAGACCGTAAAACTGTTGTCCCGCATAAAAATGGATCCTTCCGATCCGCAAATGTGAACTTCCGCCGGATGTCCTGTTGGCGAGTAGCAGGAAGTAGAGCCTTCAATGACGCCCAGAGCCCCGTTTTTAAACTTCAGAACTGCAACCGCGTTATCCTCGGTTTCGATGCGCTTGTGGGTGGCGCGATCGGCAAAAGCACACACCCATTTCACCTCCCCGGCCAGATAATAGAGCAGGTCAATGGTGTGAATGGATTGGTTCATCAGCGCACCGCCACCGTCCAGCTTCCAGGTCCCACGCCAGTAACCGCTGTCGTAATAGGCCTGGGTACGATACCATTTAATGTACGCATCTGCCAGCGTAATTTTGCCCAAACGCCCGCTTCCCATCGCTTTTTTAAAAATCTGGGTGGCCTCATTGAACCGGCGCTGGAAAATGCCGGCCAGCATCACCCGGTGCTTTTTGCAGGCTGCGATCATTTTATCCACCCGCTCCAGGCTGACCTCTAAGGGCTTTTCACAGGCAATGTGCTTGCCGGCAGCCGCCGCTTTTTCGACCGGTTCTAAATGGGCGCCGCTGGGCGTTGCAATGGATACAATATCCAGCCCGGGGTGGGCCAGAAATGTATTGTAATCTGTGTATGCCGCACAGCCATATTTTTTAGCCACGCGTTGAGCGTTTTCCATTTTGCGTGAAAATACACAGGCAAGGTGCCCCCCTTTCATCGCCGCAATAGCCTGGGCGTGAAAATCGGCCACCATTCCACAACCGACAATACCAAAACCAAAGCCCCCCTTTTTTGCCATTGTACCCTCCTTTGTTCACTCAATTGCCGGTCGCTTTGATGCGTCGGGCGCAAAAAACGCCGGGAAAAGTCATTTTTTTAGTTTAAGGCGACACGCTTATGCTAACGGATCAAAAGGCGAAGCCAGCGCCCGGTTTCTTGCCTCTGCCAGAAGTGTGTATTTTGATGCAAGACATGCGCGCGTTTCCGGCGGGCAGGTACCCTGTGCGAGGTAATCCAGATACATATCCCGCACCTGGCAGAAATGTTCTTCATGGGTGGTCCTGAGCGCATCCGGAATATCGATTAAAATTTTATCTTCTTCCAGACTCAATGAGAGTCCGGGATATTTAGGCGACCACCGCTCCAGGCATCGCTGAACCGCTGCCTGTATTCCGGTCGGATCTTCGCGCGGAATGATCAGCAACTCCACCTTGAACCCGGATTCCGGGAGTTGCCGAATCATCAGGTCGGATCGGGTGCCTTTGATAATCGATGCATGCATATCCCCGCCGCCTTCCGGTATTTCCAGGTTCCATAGCACACGGATGTGAACCGGAATCCCTTTGACGCGGTAAACCAGCTCACCGTTGCAGAAATAATGGAGCCCATCGTCTTTGACATCGTTTTGAATCGAATCCGGAAAATGATCCAGCTCTGTTATTTTGCTGAATTTATCCAGGGGAACCAGCGTGGGCCAGCGCCGGGCATGCAGCAATTCGATATCCTTTTCAAAGTCGATACCGACGCCGGGAAACAGCATCCAGTGGGTCATGTCGACCAGATGGGTCGTAACATCCACGATGCCCTCCCCCTGCACGTTGATGTCAAAATGCCACGGGGGCCGCACCAGCGGCCGGTCATTGACGACTTTATAAAGATGATGAATGCTTTCTTTAAAGACGGTCGGGCTGCCGTCTTCATCCACCCGCAGCGTTCCAACCACGTCTTCTTCAGCCAGGAAATCCTTTTGAAGCATGGTGGTGATTTCAAAACGTTCGGTCATGATATCGATGCTCAACGGTCTCTCCGCTTCCAAGGCGGCGTGCAGCAACGGAAGCGTATCAGCAGTAATCACCCACGGTTTGTCCGCCAGCACCTTAAAACCGGCGCGATTCAGCCTTTCGATGTATTCCATCCGCGTATGATTTTTTCCCGCCATAGCGACGATGTCGCCTTTTTTCTCTGCGATCAATCTTTCGAGGTAGTCCGGACCGATGTAAACCTGGATTCGCCAGTCGACCGGATTATGTTTTCGCTTGCTGAAAGCATCGACCATATCCAGAAATCGATCCAGGTCGGGCCCGGGTTCCGCGTATACATAGATATCCTGCGATAAAGCCGGATGTGATTCACGCAATACAAGGGCTGCGTGAAAATGACCGGGGTTGAGGATGAGAATGGTATGCATGAGCGAAGTCCTTAAAGTTTTAATTTTCATTTTTCATTAGTCAATTACACGGACGGATTGTTGAGCCGCAGGATCTTATATTTAACGGCAGCGACGATTTTCGACTTCAAGGCTCGAAACCAGCGGGTGCGGCTAAAAAAAGTGAAGAGCGTCACCATCGCAATAACAAGCGAAATCGGACTGTCGAAAAAAAACAGCGGATTCCCCTCGGATATGATCAACGAGCGGATCAGGTTTTTATCCAGAATGGTTCCAAGAATAATGCCGAGCACCATCGGTGCGATGGGGTAATCCATCTCCCGCATAAAATAACCAACAATACCGAAAACGACCATCACGCCAATGTCAAATAGCCGGGCCTGAATAGCATAGGATCCGATGACACAGAGCACGAATACCACCGGCATGAGCCTGGACCTGCGAATGGCCAGCACCTTTACCAGCGGCCTGACCATTAACAGGCCCAGGACAAACATCGCCATCGTGGCCAAAAACACCATGGCCACCACCTGGTAGACAAATTCGGGAAATTCAATCATGATCAGGGGCCCGGGACGTACGCCGTGAATAAACATGGCCGCCAGCAGGACGGCGGCAGGGGCCGACCCGGGAATTGCCAGTGAAAGTACGGGAATCATCGCACCGGCCACGGCTGAATTGTTTCCGGTTTCGGCGACCAGCAAGCCTTCGATGCTGCCCTTGCCGAATCTTTCCGCTTCCTTGCTCGAATTCTTCGCAAGATCATAAGACGTCCAGGCGGCAATGTCCTCGCCGACGCCCGGGATCGCACCGATAAACGTGCCGACAAGCCCGGAACGGATGATACTGCGCCAGTATTTGCGGATGTCCTTGTAGCGTGGGAAGATGCGGTCGATCTTACCTTTTACCACTTCCACCTTGGGCTGTTTCATCACGGTGATGATTTCGGCAAATCCGAATGCCCCCACCATGGCCGGAATCAGGTGGATCCCGCCGGATAAATCCATGTAACCGAAGGAGAAGCGCTGATAGGCATGATAGGGTTCCATGCCGATGGTAGCGACAAACAGGCCTAAAAAACCCGCGATCCATCCCTTGAGGGGATCCTTGGGCGCGGTTAAATTCCCGCAGATAACGATACCGAAAATGGCCAGCCAGAAAAATTCAAACGATTTAAACTTGAGCGCGAAATTACCGATCAGGGGCGTAAAAAAGGCCAGCATCAACAAACCGATAACGGATCCCAGAAAAGAACCCGTTGTGGCGATACCGATGGCTTTGCCCGCCAGCCCCTGACGCGCCAGCGGGTGTCCATCCACCGCGGTGGCGGCATTGGCCGGTGTACCGGGGATATTGAGTAGTATCGCGCTGCGGCTGCCGCCATAAATCGCACCCACATACATACACACCAGAATCAAAACTGCCGAATCCGGCTCCATCTTAAAAGTCAGGGTGGTCATCAATGCGACCCCCATGGTGGCCGTAAGTCCGGGCAGCATGCCGACAATGATCCCCAACTGGGTGGCGCCCAGCACGTACAAAATCATCACCGGATTCTGTATCACGAATCCCCACAACGCTTTAGAAAACATCAAAAACCCGTCAATCATGGTTTACCCCATCTCTGCTTTACTTTCATGGCAAATCCACCAAAAACAGATAGCGAAACACGGCGCCCACAATACCGGCGGCCAACACCGCCTGCAGGACAGCGAACATCAGCATCTTTCCTCGGGTGGCGGCGTTCTGCGCGGCGCGGAATTGAAACAGGATGATGAACACGAAGACAAATATAGATGTTGCCAGGTAATAGTTCATACTTCCAACCATAAAAATGCCGTAGGCGATGCAAATAAATATCGTCAGAAGCATGCGTTGCGAAGAGGTGTCCTGGAAAAAAATTTTCAGGGCTTGCCGGTTGAGTCCAAGCTGGTAGCCTTTGCGGGTCAGGGACCGGATGAACACCACCAGGCTCAAAATGAAGATTACGGCTCCGAGAATCCCGGGCACGATTCCGGGAACCGACAGGGGGTCGGCATTGAGTTCCTTAAATCTGGGCATTTGCAGAGAATGAAGAACAATCCAGACGCCAAAGCCCATGAGCAGGACGGAGACCACGAAATCGGCCTTGGGCATGTTTTCCTGTTTCATTCAATTTCTCCGGAGAGAGGGAATTAAAAAATTCGGCAGGATGCCGAATCGGCATCCTGCCGGAGAGGTGTCGATCAGCCGTCTAAGGCTTGGGGATACCAACCTTGTCCGGCTGTACTTTGGCCTGACCGCTATCCCACTTTAACCAGGCGTCTTCCTGAATCTTGGGAAACGCGCGTTTTTGGGCTTCATCTCCCCAGGAAGGTGCAAAAACTGCGCCCCGACCGGCAGCATATTCTTTGAGCCGATCGGATTTCAGGATCACGTTGTCCCAGGCATTTCCCAGCGTTTGAATGACATCATCCGGAACGCCTTTGGGGATGAAGACACCGAAATAAATCGGGGCGCCCTTGAATTCGGTGATCCATTTGGTGATCGGCGGGACGTCACCGTAACCTTTAATGCTGAGGGGGTTGTCATCCAGTACGGCCAGTGCCCGCAGCTTTGCGGCTTTGAGCATATCGGTTTCTTCCGAGGAGAGCTGGGTGACGACCTCGGCTTCACCGGCGACCACGGCGATCACAGCCGGATTTCCGCCATCATAGGTGATGTGCTTGTAGGAAATACCGGTATACTTTTTGATCGTTTCGATTCCGGAATGACCGGCCGAATTGATACCGGCAGAGGAAACCGTAATTTTGCCGGGTTTGGCTTTAAAGGCCGCCAGAAGATCATCAAACGTTTTATAGGGGGAGTCGGATCGCACGGCAACCACCTGGGGCAGGGATATGTTCAAAAACAGGTGCCAGTCACGGATGCTGGTGTCGATCATACCCAACACCTGATAGGTGCCCAGATCCTTGGCCGCGCCCGAGGTCCATGTGTATCCGTCACGGGGGGCATCAAGGGTATTTTTGGTCCCGATCGACCCGGAAGCGCCCGGTTGGTTTACAACCACAATCTTCTGTCCGAGTGCGCTTTCTAATTCACCGGCACACACCCGGGTCACCTGATCGGTGGAGCCGCCGGCACCCCAGGGGACAATCAGTTTGATGGGTTTGTCGGGCTTCCATGTCTCCGCCACCGCGGAAAGCGGTATGGCCAATGCGATACACAGGGTCATAATCACAAAAATACGGGATAGTTTCATAGGTCCTCCTTTTTAGGTTTAGGGTTTGTAATGGAAGGTCAAACCGTGTTTACAGATCCCGATAATATAGTGAAGGCTGCGAATACAACCGTTATCGATTATAGCTGTTTTTTGGTGAAGTTAACTGGAAATCATGCTTATCATATCTAAATAAAAAATCAATGCATTCGTACAAACAATGAAGATCAACGACATTGGAAGGAAATTTAGAGATCACTATTTAAAGACGATATTTTTCCTTTAACATTTTTGATAAATGCTTAATCGATGCAAATGCTTTTTCGACGGTTTTTTCTTTATCCGGATTGACCAGACAGCAGGTGGCCGGAGAAAGCTGGCTTTTCGTCAGCATGTATTTAATATCGATGCCCTTTTTTCCCAGGATCTGCCAGACACTTTCCATTTGGGCAATCAAAGAATCATGGCTTTCTTTGTCAAAAAATTCCGTGCCGGTGGGCACAATCCCCCAGACAAGCACGCCGCCCTTTTCGATAAAACGCTTGATCGATTCTGCATAGGAAGAAAAGATCTCGGCGTTGGTGTAAATATCCATCGACAATATATCCAGATCCAGGCCCAGTAAAAAATCCCAGTCCGGATTGCCGCACAGATGGATGCCGCGCGGCCGATCCACCATCGAAAAAAACAGATCCAGGTCTTCTTTGGCCTTTAGATCCCCGTAGCCGGCCATGGCGGAAAAAAGAAACTGCAGCCCGGGTTCGTCCACAAACATAAATGCATTCGGGTTGAGGGCTTGGAGACGCGCCAGCTGGACATTGATGCGTTTGGCCAAAAATTCCAGCATAAAGGGCCGCACCGTGTCATCAAACAAAATCGGGCGTTCATCCTGATCGAGGATATTAAAACCGAAGCTGATCGGGCCTTCGAGCTGCCCCCGGATGGCCGGTCGATCCGAAAGATCCAGGGATAAAAATCGGTGATAGACTACCGAATAGGCCGGGCTCACGTCAAAGTATTGGGGCTCTTCAAAGTGCGTCATGGTCTCTTCGAGCGCTTCGATAAATTTTTCCTGCGAGAACCTCAGGGTTCGGTTTTCCACATCGATCACAATGCCCGGAAAGTGCTCGGCTGCCTGCACATACATATCTTCATAATAACTGTAATTGGGCAGCTGGGGCCAGAACGGGACATCCAGCGACAGGGCCACCTCGAGGGCGCGCCCCACATCGGTATGCGGCATAACCGCCATGGCGGTGGTCAGCAGATTGCCTGGAATCGTCAACTCGTTTTCCTTTTTTAATGCTTGAAATTGAGGTCCTGTGCGCTTTGGGCAGTTATATTCGTATCGTTTTTGATGGGCGCTGACAACATTAAAAAGCAAAAAAGGAATCCGCTTTAAGCGGATTCCTTTTCCTATGCTCGCAGTCGATAACTATGATTTAGGCTTTTGCTTTTTTTTCTTTCAGGTCCAATGTTTGCCTGACAATATTTTTGTCACGCTCGTAATCAATCACTCTCTGAAGCATGATTTTGTTGGCCATAACCGGTCCGGCACCGTGCCAGGTGGCGACGCCATGCTGGCCCGCCGTCCAGTGTTGCAACAGTTTGTGAACTTTCATGATATTTTCGGTGGGCACGTCCGAACCAAAGCTGTAAAACTCCTCTACATAATCTTTAACCTCGGGATTTTTCAATTCTTTTAAGGAAGGCATCGTTACAACCAGTCCGCCCCCGATGTCGCCGGCCAGCGCCATAACCCGCCAGAAGGCATTGCAGATATTTAATTTGGCAACGTTGCTCATGAGCTCATCCGGCAAGAAAACACCCGACCCGGGGGGTTCTTCGGCACCCTGGGTGGCGGAGGCCAAACCGCAGGCCCGCCCGGTTTCCCGCAAGACGACCATCTCCATCAACTGATCATTAATATGGCCGGCCTTTTCAAGGCCCTTGTATTCCTGGATCAACTTGGAGGCCCCGATGATCTGATTCATGAAGCCCACCTTGCAGGTGCCGCCGCAGGTCATACGGTGGGTCTTGGCAAATCGGCTCACAAGTTTTAAAGAATAGTCGTATTCTCCGCAGTGAAAAACACGCTCCCAGGGAACAAATACGTTGTTAAAAATAACCATGGATGTTTCTCTCTGCCCAAACACCGGATTTCCAAGCTCGGCGAGATCATCGGCCATATCTCTCTCCGCGGAATAGGGTGAATACTGGCATACATAAGTAATCCCATCGGCATCGGTGGGCGTCGCAAATGCGATCGCATAATCCCCCTCGCCCTTGAAATGGGCAGCCTGGGGCAATACCACCAGTTCATGACTGGCAAAAGCCCCGCTGATATTGATTTTGGCCCCGCGGACGATAATACCGTCTTTATTTTTTTCCACCAGTTTTAATGAAAGATAAGGGTCAGGCCAGTCCAGCGTCTTCTGGTTGCGTTTTCCCCTCGGTTCGGTAAGCGCGCCGGCAACGGAAAGATCTTTGCGCTGGACCATCTTAAGGTAGTCCATAAAGCGGGGATGATACCCGGTACCCAGATCCTTATCCATCTCCCAGCACGTGCTGGCCAGGGAATGAAACGCATCATATCCAACACACCGATAAATACAGGTTCCCAGCATTTCAGCAGTAAAAGTGCCCGCTTCAGCCTTTTTAACCAGATCTTCGATACTGGCACTTACGTGGGTATAGCGGTTGACCCGCCCGTCTACAAGTGGCGAATGACAGGTCATGATATTTTCATATTCTGGATCCAACGCCCATGCATAGCTGGCCTTATTCGCTTCCACCACCGTCCGGGTATTCTTATTCTCCAGGATATTGTCTACCCGTTTCCCATTCATAAAAACCTTCGGTTTCATCAATTTCAGACTCTCTTCAAACTGATCGGGCGTCATTAATGCCATTTCGCTTTCCTTTCAACACGATTTGATGGAATCCAATTTATAAACTGTTTTCGTATCCTTCGATAATTTGATCGATTTCAACCTGAATGAAGCGGGCGTGCGATTCGGCCTGTTCCGAGGTCATCACCGCAATATCATCAGATAATTCCTTTAGTTTCTCTTCCGGGATTCCGGTGGTTTTGCTGATCATAAACATATCGACTTCGCCATCTTCGGTTATATAGCCGCAACCACCGGCAACTCCCAAATATTCGCCATTTAAAAAAATGGGGACCACCAGTTTCATCAAGCCGGCATCACATTCGGCCACGACCGCTTTGCGGGACCGCTGTGACTGGGCGGCTATATTTTGATGGGCAACGGCACAAATATAGTCCCGGCCCTTTTGATTGGCCTTGATGACCGGACAGAGTTTGTTGGCCCATTTTTTAAAATCCGTAATGCGCACCCCGTCGACATCGAATACAGAAGCATTTAGACCGGAGCGTTCGTTGATTTCTTGTTCGAGTTCAAGCCATGTTCTTAATGGTGCGATGTCCGCAAGTTTCATTGATCTTATTCCTTTAAAAAGAGAATAGCCCGGCATGAATTGCCGGGCTGCGATTGGGAATTTAGCTGCTCGATAAATTCATCTGTTGCCGGATTCTGATTTAACATCGACGGATAGCACCATTTAAAAACCCTTGGTGCTTGCAGTGGCTTCAGCCTCCAGATGTTCTTCCCATTTCTTGCCCCACAGATCCGGAACCGTTTCCTCGACTTCCAGCATGGCGTCCCAGGATATATCGAGTTCAGAAAATATTGATTTCAAGGTGTCTTCGTCCGGCGCCAGCCAAACGCAATATCGGATGCCTTTTTCTTTGTTATAGCAGGTCCGAATCCACGTGGCTGTTTCCACATTCGCCAGTTTTGCCCAGTTTTCTTCTACCTTTTGCCAAGAAATATCCGGATTTATATGGGTTACCATATATTTTGCCATTTTAGCCATTTTTACCCCCTCCTTACCTGGTGAATCGGTGTATTCGTGCCTGCGAATATACCGCTGGTTCATTTAATTACGACTTTCTTTCATCCGACCAGAAATCCGCAGAGGGTTCAGCATTAAGCGCTCAATTGCATGTGTGCTGTAATAATGGCCGCCCCCGGCATAATCTAAATGATTTGCCGGGAGCCGGACGTGCATAATTTTAAGGGTTTCTCCATAGTTTCACCCTGAACCACTTCTAAGCAGGTTTTTCTGAAGTGGCTTTTGCAGATTCCGGGATTCGTTTCGGAATCGCAATTTTAAAACTTGATCCCTGACCGGGTTTTGATTCAACGCTGATCTTACCGCCATGTTGATCGATGATTTTGTCGGCTATAAAAAGCCCCAGTCCGGTGCCCTTGTTTCCTTTTGATGAAAAAAACAAGGTAAACAGACTTTCTCGGGTCTCGCGGTCCATCCCGATGCCGTTGTCGATTATTTCAAAAACAATCTGCTTTTCGTTCTGATGAACATCGAAGGCGATTGTATGAGATTTCGAGGCCTCATCTTCGACGCAGGCATCCAATGCATTTTCCAAAATGTTGATCAACGCCAGACGCATAACGCCGGCATCGATTTCACAAGCGCCCAGGGCGGTGCCGAAGTTGCAGACGAACTCGATTCCTTTGGCTTTTATCTTGGGCTCAACCGTCGCGGCCACATCATCGGCAAAGTTTAATATATCGACCCGCTCCCATTTGATTTCTCTTTCCTTGGCAAAAAACAGAATGTCATGAACCATCTTGCGAATGCGGCTGAGAACAGTTTTCAGGCCCTCCCAGCCTTCTATGATCCGTTCCGGCTTATCTTTTTTAAGACCGGTATCCAGCAGATATATCCCGCCGTCCAGGCCCGCCAGCAGGCTTTTGATTCCGTGGGATATCGAACTTATTTTTAAACCCAGCGATGCGAGATTATCCTGGAGTTCGCGAATCTGGGTGATGTTGGTTGACATCTCCATGACATGGGTGATTTCTCCGGCGGTATTTCGCAACGGCGCGGTCCAGATCAAGACATTGTACTGCTCACCGGTTTTGGAGGTGACCACCATCTCCGCCTGGTGGGATTGCCCGTCCTCAAATGTTTTGGCGACCGGGCAGTTGGGGCAGGGCTCGTCCCGATGTTTGTAAACCCCATAACAAAAGGCGCCGTTTTCGATATCAAAATCTTCTTTAAAACGCCGGTTGGCATCCGTCAGGCGAAATTCTCTATCCTGTACGGATATATAACAGGGCACCTCATCGAAAAGCTGTTGATAGCGTTGCTGGGTACGATGCAGTTCGGCCCGCAAACGTTTGACTTCGGTAATATCCGCCGATATCTCCACAACCAATTCGACATCACCGTCCTGATTGCGAATCGGTGCGGTGTGGACAATGACCGGGGCCTTATCGCCGTCTGACGTTTTAACGGTCGCTTTGGTCCGCTGACCCTTTCCGGTTTTAAATGTCTGTTCGGCGGGGCATCTGAACCTGGCACCGGTCTTGGCCGCATATACCTCCCAGCTGCGGTGCCCCACCTTATCGCCCAGCCGTTCACGATATAAGGGGTTTACGGCAACAATCTTTAATTTTGAGTTGTGAATCGATACAAAGCACGGCATTTCGTTGAAATAGGTTAAGCCGCCTTCGAGGTCCCCGGCAATATCGCGCAGGGCTGAAGATAAACCCTCGACCGCCTGACCAACGGCAACCTGCCGCTCGACTTCTATCAGCTTTGCTGATTTTTGACGCACCAGCTCCTCAAGGTTCTCGGTGTACTCCCTGAGCTGCTGCCGCATGCGGATTTTGTCATGCGCCCGGTTGAGCGCGATCTCTAAAACATCATCGTTGATCGGTTTGGTGACAAAATCAATGGCCTGATACTTGAGGCTTTTGATGGCCAGGTCCATATCCCCATGGCCGGTAATCATAATGACTTCGGTATCGGGATTTGCATGCTTTATCTTTTGCAGGAGCTCGATGCCGTCCATGCCCGGCATTTTAATATCGGTCAGAACAATCGAGGGGGTTTCTTCAAGGAAGATTTTGAGAGCGTCCTCCCCATTTTCAGCGGTAAATACCGTATACCCGCTGTCGGATAAAGATATGCCGAGGACTTTGCGAATACCTTCTTCGTCATCGACGAGTAATAATTTTTTATCCATAATGGTCGACCATAAAACAGATCTTCAGATTTCACAGAACCCATCTCAAAAAAATTGAGATGGGTTCTAGCCGATCGTCATTTTTACAAGTCCGATCAATTTTTCCGGATCAAACGGCTTTTTAACAAAGGCCACCGCATCTTTAATGGCATGGTCGCCGTCAATCCCGCTGACGACGATTACCGGAATATCCTTTAATTCTTTGTCCTTTCGCAGCTTGCGGTAAAATCTGGGACCCCATTCACCCGGCATTTGCAAATCAAGGCAAATCAGATCCGGTTTTTCCGCTTTAACAACATCCAGGCCTTCCATGCTGCTGGTGGCACTGCAGGTTGCATAGCCATTGTCGCCAAATACGGCCTCAAGATATTTGACGACCACCGGATCATCATCAATGATCAAAATCTTTTTGGACATGGCTTTCCTCTCCTTCGGATGAATTGAGCGCTTTGCGCTCAATTCATGTTAATAGTTATTCGTTATTGGTTATTCGGATTTTATGACTGATATTAATTCAAAATCAGTAATATGCCCCTCTAACCAATTAACCCATAACAGATAACGGATAACTTCTAGCTCCTGACATGGCATTGGCCGCACATGATGGGGCCTTTTTTGTTTTGTTGATGGCAGCCTTTACAATTCGTATGGAATGCTTTTTTCAAGCCCAGTTGCTCCTCGGAGCCTTCTTCATCATGACACTCCGAACAACTAGAGTCTTCCGAGGACTCGTCTCCTAATTTTTCTCCGTCTTCATATACATGATGGCATTCATTGCATTCATCTATCGAAGCCATTTCGTTGTGCGCATCATGTCGAAAGACCGCCGGGGGGCGCTGTTTTTTGGAAAAACCATCGTTATCGACCACCTCCATATCTTCCTGTGAAAATGCCGGTGTCAGTAAAATACCAACGAGCAGGGAAGCAAGCAGTAGGAATATCCCTTTTTTCATCTTATCGTCTCCATATATTGTAACGGTTTAAGGTTCAGGGTTCAAGGTTCGGGGATCGGGGTTCAGTGTGTCAGCGGACAGAGAACAGAAAACAGAAGTCAAATCGGGACCTTCTACTTCCAGTTTTGCGTCTGTCTTGTGACCTCTGTCATCTGTTTTCTGAACCCGGAGCCTCTGCGCCTTTATGATACCGGTTTTTCCATTACGTCGTACAAAATATCACCGATAAATTTAATCTTCAAGCCGAGCCCGTAGTGGTGGTTAATATCCTCAAGGCCGCTGTGACAGTTATGACAAGGAGCGATCAGTATTTTGGCGCCTCGGGACTTGGCGTTGAATAATTGCTCGGCCTTAATGCGGTTTCCCTGCATGCGTGTTGTTTTGTACGGCGGGCCGCAATTAATCACCCCGCCCCCGGCGCAGCAGCAGTAATTGTGTTCGCGGTTGGGGTGCATCTCGATAAGTTCCTGGCAGATGGCATTGACGACATAGCGGGACTTTTCGGCCAATCCCCCTCCCCTTATCACGTTACAGGGGTCGTGCAGGGTAACGGGCTCTTCTAATTTTTTAGAAATCGAGATTTTGCCCGCATTGATCAGGTCATAAAAGAATTCGATGGCATGCACAATTGGGATCGGGGGCATGCGCCAGCCCAGCCAGCGGTTTCCCATGTCATAAACCGAGCGAAAGGCATGGCCGCATTCGCCCATGACAATTTTTTTAACCCGTAATCTGGCGGCAGTTTCGAAATGGGCCCGTTTGATGCGTCCCATGATCTCATTATCTCCGGTATACATGGCCATGTCGCTGTTGTCCCATCCGGGTGTCGCCGGCATGGTCCAGTTTACCCCGGCCACATCCATTATGACCGCTGCCTGGTAAATCAGCTGGGCCTGAAATTTGGGTTCGGGACCAATGACCGAATACATGATGTCGGCCCCTTCTTTTTCAAGGGGGATCCGCAGGGTGGGTATTTCCGCCTGGGCCTCTTCCTCCTGCCACTGCAGGGTATCAGGCCACTCATCATCTTTTACCCACATTTGATTCATGCAGACCGCATGACTGTGAGCTGTATCCTGGATGTAAAGCGGTGTTACCCCGAGCAAATGGCAGATACGGCGCACAACGAGCATCAGGTAGGCAATGTCGATCCCGAAGGGGCAGTACATGGCGCAGCGCTTGCAGCAATTGCACTGGGTGGATGCAATTTTAGAAGCACCTTTAATGAATTCGGCACTGACATTACCCTTGTTTTTTAATATCTCCCACAGGGTTTGCTTGACTTTGCCCACCGGTGAATAGCGGGGGTCCTTATCGTGGGAGAGGTAGTAATGACACGCTTCGGAGCACAGGCCACAGTGGATACAGGTATCGACATAGGCTTTAAGGCGTGCGCCGGATTCACCTTTTAAAACGCGGTTGACCACCTTTTCAATTCGCTCCCCGGTAAGGTTCTGGATACCGACTTCCAGCCCCTGGTCCAATTCCTTCTTGTTTTCGACTTGTTTTGCAGCCTCAGCCATAATCGCCCTCCTAACAGACATTTTTTGTATATGATATAAATGAAAGATGTCTCAAAAATAGCAGATCACGTTCAAGGGCAAGGCGTCGATTCGGTTTAAAAGCGGAGCGTACACGCAGTACGTGAGCATTTTAAACTGGATCGCAACGCAGCCATTGGGCGTGAGATGCATTTTTGTGACAGCTTTTCTACCAGTCTCTGGCATGCCTGACGCCTCCAAATTCCGACCCCATATAGGCTCTGGTCAACGGCGCCAACAGCATGTGACTCAAACGCGTAAACGGAATGGCCACCAGCATGATTTCTCCTGAAAGGATGTGCAGGATCAAAAGGGTTTGGTATGCAAACCACTGGTAATACACCAATAACCCTGTGATGAAAGGCGCCGCGACAATTGCCAGCAGGATATAATCCGACGCTGAGGTGACATACTGCACCTCCGGATTAACCAGCCGCCGCACGAGGAAAAAAACGCAAGCGGCAATCACAATCAATGTCATGATTGCAGCCAGTGAGTCGGGCAGGGTCCACCAGCTCAGATTCCAGGATTCATCCACGAGCGTCACATGGGCCAGCAGAAAAATGGGGGTCAGTATCAGGCAGAGGTGGAAAACATAGGCGACTATGGTCATGCCCGGATGTCGGCGCATATTCTCAGTGGCAAACGGTGTGCTCCAACGGACAATTGAGCGCAGACCGTATCTCCAGCTCATATAGGTGTAAATAAATTTTTCTTTCTTATGGACCATTACGATCAGGCTGATCAGGCGGTACAGACAGCCGCCGATAAAGATGATGAAGGCCAGCCAGACTAACGGGCCGCTCACAAAATTGTATAAACTGTGCATGAAACCCCCTTTTTAACCTAAGATTTCTTGGACGGATATAACATGCCGGCTGTAGATGCCGTCCGTTAATGTTCGCAGAAGAATTTGATCGCCTCCAGAACCAAATACAGGGTCCCAGATCGCATCGCATTCTTGACCCCATATACGATCATTTACCGCAATACTGTATTTACCGTTTTTTTCGATTTTCACGGCAACCGCTTTGCTGTCGGCGCTGAAGACCGGCTTCCAGACCCTATCAAAAGTGTTCTTCCAGACCTGACCATCAACGACCACCATCCATTTCCCGTCGTTTTTGGCCGCCGCCGCTATGCGTGCGCCGTCCGGGCTAAACACCGCATCCGTCAACAAATCTCCAAATGAAACCGACCAGGGTTCACCGTTGACAGCCACGGTCCATTTACCGAATTTGGGTGCAACGATGGCAGCCAGGGTATTGCCGTTCGCGCTGATCATCGGGTGCCAGAGCTGCACGAATTTCCGATCCCAGATGATTTGTCCGTCCTGTGCCAAAAGCCACTTGCCGCCGGTCCTGACCGGTGCGATTACGGCGCCATTTTGCGGATGAAAGATGGGTTCCCAGACACAACCGAAGATCTGCTCCCAGGGCTTGCCGTTTACGGCAATCGTATAGTCGTAGAGGTTCAGCCTTACCTCAGCCGCCAGTTTCTGGCCGTCGCTGCCAATGGCCATTTTCCAGACATTGACAAAGTGCATGTCCCAGGCGTTGCCGTCCAGAGCAGCGGTAAAGGCACCCTGCTGGAATTTATGGATTTCACCTTCGCCGAAATTTGCGACTTGAACCGCGGCAGCCGTTTGGGTTCCATCCGGACTCAAGGTCGGATTTGTCATATTGGCAAATGTTTTCTCCCAAACAACATCATTTAACGCCATGCCGTAAGCCATATCCTGCTGAATCGCCACCGCAATGTTCTTGCCGTTCGGGCTAAACATCGGGTTATACACGTAGGCGAATTTATTTTCCCAGGGCGTACCGTCCACGGCAACCGTCCACTCACCCATTTCCGATACCAGGGCTGTCAAACGCCCATCAGGGGCAAATCGCAGATGCCAGATTTTTTCAAAGGCCGTTTCCCACGCTTCCCCGTTAACGCAGACATTGAACTCGCCTTCGGCCAGGTTAACGATGGCTGCTATTTTTTCACCGTCCGGACTCACATAGGGCTCCTCGACCCAGTTGAACTGATTCTGCCACTGCGTGATATCCGCAACTTCTCTGCTACCGACTTCCCAATTCCAATCACTTTTGGTGTTCATTGGTTGACTCCCGTTTCCATGTTGCGAGGTTTGCCGGACCTGCCTTTAACGCATTCCGGCTTGGATATGTTGATGTCCTGTTGAATTCAATTCAATTAACCGATCAGGCTGGCGGTCATATTCAGTAATTCTTCGGCTTCCGGCGGCTTTTCGATATAGGCTTCCGGATCCGAGATGGGATCCTTGAGACGCGCGTTGATCATATTTAGATAATGCGCAAATGTTTTTTCAGCGACGGCGGAAAGCATGATCACCGGAATATGACACAGATTTTTATCGGTTTTCAGCTCACGGTACATCTGAACCCCGCCTTCGCCCGGCATCATCACATCCAGTATGATCAGATCCGGGACCACTTCCCTGGCCATGCGCATACCCTCGTTTCCATCTTTGGTCATCATCGGACGGTACCCGCTGGTTTCAAGCAGGGTGGATATAAAAATCCGCATATCCAATTCATCTTCTACGATCAGAACCGTTTTCTTTTCCATGTAAAAACCCCATCGCCGGCGGCCGCCTTTTACAACGGCAAATCTTAGAAATCAGCGACTTTGTCAGGATGATTTACACTTGCCACCGGGCAGGCCGAACGCAGAACAACCTGCTCAACTGTGCTTCCCAGTACCGCCTGCTCAGGATCAACTTCTTTGGTGTGGTGCGCCATGACAATCAGATCCCCGCTCTTCTCACGGGCAAACTTCAATATCTCGACATATGGAATACCCTCGCGCACCTCCATCTCATAATTGTCATAGCCATCCATCTTGGCGATATAGCGCTTTTCTATTTTTTCTTTGGCTTTGGCGATCTGATTTTCGATCTCGGCTTGATCTATAACCACGCCGGTTGCGGAGGTGTTAAGGTCGCATGCGTGGAAAAGATGCAATTTGGCGCCAACTTCTTTGGCTAACTTGTAAGCCCATTTATAGGCGTAATCGGAGGCCTTGGAGAAATCGGTTCCGAAAACAATGTTGGAAAACAGCTTCCAGCAGGTTGTGCAGGGCCGGCTGATGATCACCACCGGACAGCGGGCGGATTTGGCGACCCGCTGCATGGTACTGCCAACGATGTTGCGGTAACGGGTGGCGCCGACATCCTCCTGACGCGTGTGGGATCCCATAATGATCAGATCAATGTCTTCCTTGCGGGCCTTTCTTAAGATTTCCCGATAGGGAACGCCGACAGCCGCTTCGATGACAGCCGTTTCACTATCTGCCAGCAAGGTGTCGTACGTATTTTTCATCTCTTCTTTAACCCACTCGATATAGTCCGGATCCGGTTCCATAAGCTCACCGGTCCTCACGTCAGTGATAAATGGACTGTAACCCCGGCTGGGGATACCGAGGACATGAAAGACATAGAGCTTGGCATCCCATTTCAACTCCAGATCAAATGCCACCTTAGCGGCATTGTCGCAGGCGGGTGAAGCAGTTGTGGCAAAAAGGATTTTTTTAAACATCGTTTACCTCCTTAGCTCGCACTGGTCCGGGGTGGCGTGAAAGCTGAGCTGCCACCCAATCCCATCGATCAATTCAAATAGCGTGTAAACCGTATCAAACTCGAAGATGTCGACCCGATCCCCGAAAACGATGTGTTTAAGCCGACCGAGCCTGAGCGGTAAATCCAGCAGACTGTCAAGCTGCATGGATTTTATCTCAGATGCCTCATTTACGTGGATGCCGGACAGGGCGTTGTATATCTCCAGGCGCTTATCCGGAACCCCGATCATTTCAACTGTTTTGCTGAATTCAAGATAATCGACCAGAGCGGTCGCACATCCCTGTTTCGGACAGCTATGGTACTGCTTTGTAAAGACGGGGTAAAAAGCATTCAGCTTTAAAAACAGGTTATATTTATCAAGCATCTTAAAGAAGCTTCTCAGGGTGTACCCCTTTTCAAGCGTTATCTGAAAGCTGAGCAATTCAATAGCGTCGGATCTCACGGTTTCGCCGTTAAGGTTGATGGAACCATTCGTTTTTAGGGTTACGGCATTCATGGGGTTTCTCGTTTGCAAAAAAGTTGGGTTTATTGTTCCTGGAGAAATGACCCGTTTGACTGAACCTCCACCATCCCATTGAGCATCAAGCGTGCCAAAACGGTTTATGCAATCATAAATTTATAAATTACTAATAATTTAAAATGGTTATAATTGATAAAATTTGGGGGTGGAATTTTAGCGTAAAAACATGTGTTGCATAAATGCAACAATTTTTTAGCTATATGAAGAATTCGGGGGGGTGCGAAAATCGGATAGCTTAAACGAAAATTTTTAATAAATTGAATTAATACAATAAGTTATTAATAATAGGAAGATATGATGCGGGGTTTAAAAGACCAATTGCAATGAAATGAAACATTATTTGCATCTTTTTGCATCATTGGCGAGGCGCGAACAACCGGACGAGGTCGCTTGCGTGTCGAAGTTAAAAGACGACTTTTAAATCTGCAGATTGAGGCCGATTTTTTTCCAATTTCAAAACCCTTATTTTTTATAATCCGCGTAATCTGCGCAATCTGCGGATTTTAATGTCTATACGGAAATATTGTATTTTTTCATTTTACGCCACAGGGTGGTGCGGTTGATATCCAGGGCAGCAGCGGTTCGGCCCTTATTCCAGTTATATTTTCGCAGCATATCTAAAATGATGGCTTTCTCGCTGAACTCGATTTCCCTATCAAACGATCCCCGGTCTTCAGCGGGCAACGGCGCTGAAACGGTTCCCTGCAGCGCCAGGGGCAGATGATTTCGTTCGATAATTTTATCCTGACAGACGATCAGGGCATGCTCGATAATGTTCTCCAGTTCTCTGACGTTTCCGGGATAATCGTAATTCAGGAGCACCTCCAGGGCATCATTCGAAAATCTTTCAACCGTGGTATCCCGCGTTGCACACAGGCGCTTCAAAATATGGGAAATCAAAAGCGGCAGGTCACCCTGGCGATCTTTTAGAGGGGGCAGCTCCAATCGCATCACATTCAGGCGGTAGTAAAGGTCTTCACGAAAACGCTTTTCTTTGACCAATTGCCCCAGGTTCTGGTTGGTCGCCGAAATGATGCGCACATCCACTCTGGTGGTTTTGCGGCCACCCAGGGGATAGAACTCCTGGTCTTCCAATACCCGCAACAGCTTGGCCTGCAGCGATAAAGGCAGGTCGCCGATTTCATCCAGAAAGATGGTCCCGCCGTCCGCTTCCTGGAATCTGCCCGGTTTATCTTTTTCGGCCCCGGTAAAGGCGCCCTTCACATAGCCGAACATCTCGGATTCAAGAAGATTGTCGGGCAAGGCCGCGCAGTTCACTTTGACCAGGGCCTTATTCGAACGCTTGCTGACGTTGTGAATGACTTTGGCCAGGACATCTTTACCGGTTCCGGTAGGGCCTTCGATAAGGATGGTGGCATCGCTTGAAGCCACAACGGGCACGATTTCAAAAATCTTCTGGATGGCCGGATCCTTGCCCACCATGTCATAAAATGTATAGCGGCCTTTTATTTCGCTGTTGAATTGATACTTCAGCGATAGATCGGAGATGGTTGCCAGACCACCGACGATACGGCCATCTTCGTTTTTCAGCGCAATATAATTGGCCCGCATCGGAATCACCTGCCTTTCACGCGTCTGGATCTCCCCAGCGGTGCTCGAACGCGCCTGCCCATCGGCGATCGTTTCTTTAAATAGCAACATATCGCGGCTCGATGTTTCGCCGAATATAATACTGCAGGATTTTCCCAGGACATCGCCCCTGCTAAATCCCGTAAGGGTTTCAGCACGGTTGTTAAAAAAGGTGATATGCCCGCCGCGATCTACGGTCAAAACCCCGATATCAAGGTTGTCCAGAATGATTTTTAAGCGGCGATCATCATGGCGAACGCGCTCAAGCAAATCTTTGAAAACGGAATGGTCCTGAAAAACTTCGATGCACCCCAAAGGCGTTTCGTCCGGCCCATAGATAGGCGACACGATCCGGGTAATGCTTTGTTTGGCAGTGCTTTGATCGATGACCTCAAAGTCCACTCGCTCGGCCTTGTGGCCATTTTCGACGGATTCTAAAAACCGACATCTCCCTTCGCAGAGCGGATCCAGCAACATCTGGTAGCAGTGTTTTCCGTGCAAATCCGACTCATTGTACCCTGTAATTATTTCGGCGGAGTGATTCATCGAAAGGATTTTGCGATCTGCATCTACCACCATCACACCCATTGAAAAGGTATCGAAAATGTCACCCAACTGACGGTATTTTATGAGAAGATCATCCATGCTGTCTTTCAAAGCGATGCCTTACAGACCCCGGTGTCCCCGTATGCCATCACAGCGCCGAAGCTGCACTTTGGGCCCGTCATTTTCCGCCCCCGGCGGATAAACGCGGCGAAGTTCCGCCTGTGCCGGTTAGCGCTTTTTAACCTGGGGGCTTGCGGGGATCCTTATCACAAAGGTGGACCCGCTGCCTTCTTTAGATTCGACTTCGATTTCGCCCTGGTGTTCATCAATTATTTTCTTGGAGATCATCAACCCGATGCCGGTCCCTTCGGATCCTTTGGTCGAAAAAAAGCCTTTAAATAAATTCTGCTTTGTCTTGCTGTTCATCCCGCAGCCATTGTCAGTCACCTGGTATTCGACTCCCCAGCCGCGAACCTTTTGGGTACGAACCGTCACCATTTTATCCGCGGTGTCCGGGTCACCATGGATACAGGCATCAATGGCATTGGTCACCAGATTCAGGAGGCAGCGGCACATGAGGTCCGCGTCTAATTCGCAGGTGTTAAGGTTCTGAGAAAAATCGCCCGCCAGATCGATTCCATGCTCCTGCGCCCGGGGGCGCATCAAATCGATGACTTCCTGAGCCGGTTGGTTGGGATCACAGGCCTGAACATTCAGATCGGTCGCCTTGGCATAATTGAGCAGATCCAAAGACAGGTTGGTGATCTTATCGACATTGCCTTTGATCATTTCCCAGCCCTGCAGCAGATACTTTTGATCGGCGAGCTCGATACCTTTTTCCAGCACAAAAGCGCCCCCTTTAAGACCGCCGGTAATATTCTTAATGGCGTGCGACAGTCCTGCCACCGTCTGCCCCACGGCGGCCAGCCGTTCGGCTTCGACCAATTGCCTGGTTTTATCTTCGACAAGCTGTTCAAGGTTCTGGGTATAGTCGTTGAGCTTCTGGCGCATGGCAATTCGTTCCTGCGCTCGATTCAAAGCGATTTGAAGAACCTCATCATTGATGGGTTTGGTGACGAAGTCGGTGGCTTCATATTTAACGCTCTTAATGGCCAGATCGATATCGCCGTGTCCGGTAATCATAATGACTTCCGTATCCGGTCTCAGCTCTTTTAAGCGTCGCAAAAGTTCGATCCCGTCCATCTCGGGCATTTTAATATCGGTAAGCACAATCTGCGGCTGCACATCTTCAAAAATGCGCAGGGCTTCCAGGCCATTTTCGGCCGGATGCACCGTATAGCCCAAATCCGCCAAGGCAATGCCCAGTACCTTGCGGATGCCTTCTTCATCATCTACGAGTAAAATTGATTTTTCCATTAGTTCTCACCGGCGATCGGGAATTTGATAATAAAACCGGCCCCCTCACCTTTACGCGAGACGGCCTGGATGCTGCCTTTGCATTCCTGGATGATTCCGTAACTTATCGAAAGACCCAGCCCGGTGCCCTGCCCTACTTTTTTGGTGGTGAAAAAGGGCTCGAATATGCGCTCTAATAACACTTCCTCAATCCCCGGTCCGTTATCCTTTATCTCCACGGTAATCTCTTTTTCATCGGATCTGGTTTTCAACGAAATTATTTTGGCCTCCGGTCGGGGCTCGTGCGCCCCCCATTTTTCGTCCAGGGCATCCCGCGCATTGATCAACAGATTGACAAAAACCTGTTCCAGACGGTTAGGATCCGCCAGAATCAGGGGAAGATCCGGCTCAAGATCCCAAAAAATTTCAATCCCCCTGACTTTTAATTGCTGGCCCAATATTTCGAAAGCTTTTTCCAGCACCGCGTTAACCTGGACCTTTTGCAGGGTGGTCTCCGACTTGCGGCCGAATTGCCGCATATGATTGATGATCTTGGTGGCACGGTCGACATAGCCATCGATCTCCTCCGACAGGGTAAAGAGGACATCATCCTCGATTTTCTCTTTTTTATTAATCTTTTTCATAAAAAAGCGGCTGGCCGTCTTGATGACAGAAAGGGGCTGATTGAGCTCATGGGCCACCCCGGTGGCCATCTCGCCCAGGGTGGCCATTTTGCTGGCCTGGATGAGTTGCTGTTCGGTTTCGAGCCGCTGGGTAATATCGCTGGTGGTTACAAGATATACTTTTTCTCCCGGATATTCAGAAGGCGATATCCGGATATTGACGAAAAGCGACCCGCCATCTTTGGTCAGGTGTCTGGCCTGGTTTATGACGGAATTGGTTTTTATCAACGTCTTATAATGATCGCGTTCCTCTTTCCGGAACAGCTCCAAAAAGGATTTTGTAATCATCTCATCCTTTTTGTACCCGTAAACGCCTTTAACGCTGGTGTTGCAGTCCAGGATCTCAAAGGTATCCATATTCAGAACAAAAACCGGATTGGGTATGTTATCAAATATGGCGTAGTATTTTTTCTCGGATCTTTTGAGTTCTTCCTCCAGTAGCTTTGTTTCCGTCACATCGAGGCTCATCTCCATGGCAGCGACAATTTCACCCGACTCGTCTTTGATCGGGGTGGTGTGGACAATCCAATGGGTAGGGCTCCCATCTTTGTTGAATCCTCTTTCCTCGCTGAAATGCGAAAGGCCGTCCTCAAATGTTTTTTCAACCGGGCAAATCACGCATTTTTCCTTACGTCCTTTATAGGCCTCATAGCAGGCATCACCCTCCTTGGGGTTGAATTTTTCATAGAATTCTTTGTTATAGCGGATGAGTTTATAGTCGCGGTCCTGAACCGTAATGATACAGGGGACCCGTTCGAACAGATTCTGGTATTCATTGCGCTGGCGGTTCAGTTCGACCTGCTTGTCACTGATTTTTTTGACCATATTGTCGATCGCAACCGACAGCTGCCCCATTTCGTCAACCTGATCCACATCAATTTGATTTATATATTCGCCGTTGGCAATCATGCGCGTGCCGTCAATCATTTTCTTTATGGGCCGTTTCACCAATTGTGAAACCGAAGAGATGATCACCGCCGACGTGATCAGAAAAACAAAAACCGCGAAAGCAATCAGCCACTTTCCAAACGCGGCGATTTCTGCCTCGGTTTCGCCCAGCGATAGCACCACGTCCAGGGCACCCAATACCTTCTGGCCCTCCGGGTGGGCGTGGCAGGCACCGGAGGAACACCCCGGCTCGCTGTATATGGGGCTGATGATGCCCAGAAACCGACCGCCCTGGGGCGAGGTATAAATACGCGTTCTTTCCGGCAGGCTCAACTCGGAAAGGGGTGGATCCGTGCGGTGGCAGACGTAACAGGCTTCATCTTTTATGCTGGTCATCCGACCCAGGTCCGAATCCATGTTTGAAAATTTTATTTCACCGTTTTTATTGTAAATACGAATGTTATCGAGATTATCTTGAGCAATATTTTTGATGATCCGGGTCAGATCATCTCTGAGGTTGTGCATCATGGCATGATGCGTGCCGAGCTGGATGGTTTGGGACAGTCTGTCGGCCTCTTCGATGACACCCTCCATCACCTTATTCCGGTAATAGTAGATATTAAAATAGGCCCATATCGATATACTGATCGCCAGAACAAGGCCGACCAGAATGGTAAGTTTTGAAACGATTGAATCGCGAATTTTAGCAAAGGCAAAAGCCATGACTGTAATGTCAGCGCTTTCTCGATAAGTTTAGGAGCCGTGCGGCAACAGCTCGGTTATCAGCCGGCTGAGCTCAGTGGCGTCCGGCGGTTTTTCCATATACCCCTGGGGTTCGGGCAGCTGGGCACCCCGGTGCGGGTTTAGCATTTTAATGGAATGCAAAAAGGTTTTCCGGGCGATGGCCGACAGCATGATTATCGGTATGGGCGCAAGACTCGGGTCGGTTCTAAATTGCCGGTAGGTTTGGATGCCGTCGTCAATTTTGGGCATCATGACATCCAGGATCACAAGCGCTGGCGGATCCAGCCTGGCTTTTTCTAACGCTTCCGCCCCATCTTTGGCGGCAACGGCCGCAAAGCCCAGCGTTTCCACCACCGTCGAGACGTAAATGCGCATGTCAGGTTCGTCATCGGCCACCAGAATCTTTAGAGTTCCCATCTTTCGGTTCCATCGCTAGCGGTTTGCAAATTCAGGCGTCAGCCCGCTTCCCATAACAAGGCCCCCAATTACGGAACAAGGGCATAAATGGTGGTAGAAAAAAATGTTTCAATCTTGCAACATTTTTTTGACAAACCACGATAATACCTTTCGATTATGGTGAATTCCCCAGGTGAGCGTCTCAATTTTGAACCAATTTGATCAAATCTGCAAGCAGAAAAGAAAAAGGGGAATCCATCCGGGCCGGATTCCCCTTCGAAGGCTTTGGTGGTGATGAATTATTTCGTGCTGCTTTTCCCGTTTTTGCCGTTGGTGAAAACGCGTCCCGCAGCATGCAGAACAACACCGGCCAGGGCGCCGAGCACAGTGACCCAGCCCAGGATATCGAGCCACTGGCTCCTGTCACGCCCGGGCATATAGAAACCACCCAGATTGGCCAGACGGCTGTCCTCTCGACGGTGGCATTCGGTGCAGGCCAGGGTATTATCTTTGGGCGCCACCATATGGGTGATCGGAAAAACATAGGTGGTCTCCACAAAGTCAAACCGGCCTGAAAAAGGCAGTCCCACCGATTCCTGGCCTTTACTCAGCGCCCGATTCCAATCAAGCGTCGTCCAGTACCCATCTTGGCCGGACAGCAGCGGCACCAGCAGGGTATTGTGCTCCTTGTCGTATGGCTGATTGCCACGGTGGATCTTAAACGGATAGATGCGCGCGTTGGGATCCAGCCGGCTGCCCTCGGGCCAGGAAACTTTTACCGGCTGGCCCGGATCAATTCGATCTTTGGCCGTCACCGACTTAATGATGCCGTTGTACCAGAGATATTGCGGTTTAATATTTTTGGCCCACTTCATCTGACCTTTGATGCTCATATAATCGTATTTGCCAAACTCGTCTTTGGTTTTGTACTTTTTGCCGTCTTTTGTCAGGCCGGCCTGGGCCCAATCCCAGGACATCTTGGTGGGGTTGACCCGGGCGAATTTGGGAATATGACAGCTCTGGCAGGCCACCTTGTCGGTATGGTCGTTGGCCTTCGACCCTGCTTGATGGGGCGTATGGGTATGACAGGACTCGCAGGTGATTTTGGAGGCCAGGTCATCTTCCACCAGGCTTTTGCGCTCCGCGGCAGCCGGCAGTGTGTAAACGCGTCCGGCAATGTTATGCAGATTGGTGGTGTGGCAGCGCACACAATCGAAATTCTGGCCGTCCAATCCCATATGCACATCCAGGGTCTTGTTGGGCTTGGCCAGGGAGGTGTCCAGATCGCCGTGTTTAACACCGTCACCGCCCCCTCCGTAAAAATGACATGACCCGCAATTTTTACGACCGGGAAGCGCCACGCTCTGGGCCGCCTCGCGAAGCTCGGCCTGGATCTCTTTGGCCATCTCCAGGGACTCCGCATCTCCCGATTCAAGGAAAGCCGCAATATCTTCAACCGTTTCATCCCAGTTCATTTCTTTGTGACTGTGACAGACGAGACAGTTGATCCCGTTATCCATGGAAGTGCCCCATCCCGGATGACAGGCCAGACAACTCTTGTCTTTGGTTTTGTTGGTTGAAATGCAGAAATTATTGAGTGAATTTCCAGCCTTGCCGAACTTTTTTTCTTTGTCGGCCGGATCGGCCAACCAGGTCCAGTGAATGGTTTGGTGAAACTGGGATTCGGCTTCGGAATGACAGGAAAGGCATGCCCGGGTAACTTCAAGGCCGGATTTAAAATCTTTTTGCAGCACCTCGTGTTTGCTGTGATCGGTTGTGTTCCAGATTTTGTTACCCCGGGTGGCCTGCTGCGCCATGGTACGACCGGGCGCCTGGCTTTCATCGCTCTGGGCAGCAAACGATAAGGTAGACCACAACATCAACCCGGCCAGCATCAGCGTGATATATTTCGTGATATATTTAAGAAAAGAATTTTTCTTTTCTTTCGATTTCATTGTTGACTCCCGATTGATGATATCATGTGAATGCAGCCGTTCCCTGAAAGAACGGCTGCATTCGCTTGCGTGCGTTCGTTTACTCGCTTAAACGCTAGGAGGCCGGTTTTTTAATCTTAACCGATCCGTTCCCGTTATAGATGGTTTCGGCTTCCAGGTAATAGACCTTTTTCAACTCGGGCCGAACATCCTGGACCATGTAGTAAGCCTCACCGCTTCTGGCACCGGTGCTGCAGACAAATACGATGGGTTTGTCCGCCGGCAGCCTGGCGATTTTCGTCTCCAGTTCATCGGTGGGTATGTTCACGGCGGTCTTAAACGAGCCGGCCGCATACTCATCCGGATCGCGCACATCGACCAGCATGATGCTCTGCGGATTCTCTGCAAGGATCTTCTCAAAGGTGGCGATGTCAATCGAGCCTTCCTCTTTGCCCGCTTTGACCTGCACCGCTGCCGGTGCTGCACCGTAGGCCTTTTTCCAGGCCGGAAAACCCGCGGCAAAGACCTTTACGTGACTGTAGCCAAGCTGTACCGCCCTCCGGGCGGATTGATGGCTCAGCTTTCAGGTGAAACCGCCGCAGTAAAATATCAGCGGGGTCTGGCTGTCCCGGGGCAATTTACCCTGCAGCTGCTCAAACTGGCTGTCGGGGATGCTCACCGCCGAGGGAATATGGCCTTTGTCGTACTTAGGCTTTTTGGGCCGTGAATCGATCACCATCGCGGCGTTGCCCTCGAGCTGCTTGGCCACGTATTCCACCGACACCGATGCGTAATTGCCCTTGGCTTTCATCCAGGCCGGAAAACCCGCGGCAAAGACTTTAACGTTGGTGTAACCCAGCTTTTCCGCCCTCCGGGCGGATTTGTGACTCAGCTTTCAGGTGGGACCGCCGCAATAAAAGATAAGCAGCGTATTCTTATCTTCAGGCAGCTGGTCGGTCATCTGGTCAAATTTGCTGTCCGGAATGCTGATGGCCGTGGGAATGTGACCGTTGACATACTTGGGCTTATAAGGCCGTGAATCGACAATCAGCACCCCTTTGGGCTGGGGCACGGTAGCGTAAGGCTGCACGAACGCTACATCCACAATGTCGTGAAACAGCCAGTCGGCCTTGGCCGGCTCGGCAGTCTTCTGGGTGGTGGCGCAACCAAAAGTGAATGCCAGAACAAAGCCAAACACAATCGATAATGCCGTCAATTTTGTTAAACGCGTCATAACCTCCTCCTTTATTTTCTTGGGGTTTGAAAGCGGCGTCACTTTTCCCCTTTCATTGACCCTGATGGAATTCTGCGGTTATTTACATTTCGCCGGAGTGGGTGAATCAAAGGCATGGTCATGCAAATACGCATAGATATCGGCAACCTCGGTTTCCGATAGCTGCGACCACTCCTGGCCGCATCCGAACATCTCGTAATTATTTGACTCGAAGACGGATGTCCACTCCGCCTGGGTTTTGTCGGCCGGGCTGATAGGCGGCACCTTGGATTCAACTTCTCCGCGTTCGAAACAGGCTTTGTAAACTTTGCGGTAGGTGTATTTGCCCTTGCGTTTGTTGCCTTTCTCCAGCGCGAGGCTGACACCCACCGTGCTGAAAACAAAAACCAATGCCAGCATGGCTAAAGCGATCTTCTTGATCATGGTTCCTCCTCTAAATTAAATTTACGTTTTGTTTCGGTATAATGAATGGTGCATTGAAATATTGAATTCTATAACAATGCCATCGTGCAAACGATTGTTACCGGGGGGCTTACCTATTAAAATACGATTTAAATAGCAAGCATCATGCCAAATCTATTAACATTTTAACCATTTGAATTTGCTATATAAATTAAATTATACCACCGGCATTGCCCTCATTTTGGTTAACATCTGTTAACAGGTGTTAAGTTAACATGTTAACATGGCATCCTGAAGGAACGCGGCTATATCCCCAAAACCAATGGCCAATGGTGGCAGCTTTCTGTTTCGATTGATTTCGGAGCGCTGGAGTGCTTGTGATTTCGGAATGCGGATTGCGGATTTTTAATACGCGCTCCAGTAGATATTTCGATCTGAAATTCGCAATTGACTTTGTTCTTCGGCTGCGTGTTGCGAACCGCGAAGAGCCCGGCCGAGTCGGTTACGCCTTGCGCGTTTTTTGACGTCAAGCCGTTCGCGAACAGTACGGATAATCATTGCTGCTTAACCCGGAACTCGCAGCACGAAACCCGGAACAGCTTAATTTTGACTCCAGGACAAAAATCAGATATTATTTTAAGAGGTCATCATGTGGGTTGCAGAGATAATTTCAGCGGTTAACGCCGGCAACAAACAGGGGGCAGGTTTCTAGGGCATATGCCAATCCTAAAAATAAAATATGTGATTCTGGCGGTTTGCCTGGGCGTTGCCATGTTAACGGGATGCACGGTCATCCAGGGCAAATCGATCCGAACATATCAATTGGAATATAACACAGCGGTTCAGGCCAGCACAGATGCCCTCGAAAATCTTGAAATTCATATTTTAGATGAAACATCCGATAAATTAAAAACCCAAATTTTGGCAAGACGCATGAACGGCAAACCGGTCACCGTGGAAGTTAAGCGCGTGAATGGAAATTTTACCGAAGTCGCCGTCAGCAGCGGCGCCGGAGTAGACCGCTTCATCGATATGCGGGTTTCGGATCAGATTCACGAGTTTATTCGCAAACAGCTCGTCAAGCCTTCAGAGGGTGTTCGGTGGCCTGAATAAAATCCACCTCAACGGTTCTACTTTTGCTTGGAGTAGCCGGGGATTAGGGTCTGGCTGCTGACAACACCTGATATTTGCCTTATCTTGTTATGCACGAAATCACCGATGGTTTCCGCGTCCGAAGAGACCAAATCGCGTTTCAAAACGATTTTGGCGATGACATCCACACTGCCGTGCACGGAATGTACCTCCTGAACTTCCTCGAGCTTGAACAATTTGTCGACAAGGCGCATCTCTTTTTTTGCGGACACATTGATTAGAACAAAAGCGGTGATTTCCCGCAACATTTCCGGATATTCGCTCTCTTTTAATCGGGCCATTTTTCTTCGAAATTCCTCCATGTCTTTGGGAACCAGTTTACTAATTCCAATCCCATATCTTAATCCCTGGTCTTTTCGATCCCATAGGTGTACGGATATAAAGGCATAAAGATCCGCCAGTGTCCTCCCCGGGAAATGTTCAAGCAGCTTTCCCTTTTCAATAATGGCGACCAGGGGCTTGTAGATTGTTTTAAACCAATCCTTGGCAGCTGCTTGAATCGTTACATCCGCCTCGGTCTCGGGTTCAATAAATTTCCGATGCTGCGATATCTGATCGATTAAATGCTGGTATTGACCCAAGTCCGTCAGTTCGATGGTGTACGGTAATTCCGTCAGATCATCGAATGCGGTTTTTTCACGATAGATCAGATTTTCCAAAGAATCTTTTGAGGGAATAAACTCAATCAGATGCGCTCTGATTTTTTCATGCCCGAGCGCATTTGCCGCCGCGATGCGATGATTGCCATCCAGCGCGTAATATTCATTTTTGATCTGATACAGCTTGACGGGCGGCAGCGATTTGCCCTGGCGCATGAGCTTTTTTATCTTTTCGAGCCTTTCCGAAGGCAAGCGCGGGCTGATCCGGAACTTTTCATCGAAGTCGTGGTAGCGCCCAACGCTTCCAACGATCCGATCCAGTGGCACTTCGCGAATCCCCCGGTCGCGGGTATCAAAGGCTGCTTCCTGTTTCTGAATTTCTTTAAAGGATTTTACCATTTCTAAACTTCACATCCACCTGGGAGCAATTTATAATTTAAGCGTTAACCCCGCCATTGTCGTTCTCAAACACGTAATAACCGTAGGTGTTTATGACTTGCGTTTGGTTTACGCGCGTTACACGTTGGGACGGATCTGTAAAATTGGCGTGAATGTGTCCATGAATAAAATAGCCCGGCAAATATTTGTCAAGAAGCCATCGAAAACTTTTAAAGCCCCGGTGGCACCGGTCTTCAGCGTCATGGATGTGCCGCGGCGGTGCATGGGTGATGACGATGTCGACACCACCCTGCCACCAGATCTTTGGTCGCAGGCGCTGAATTTTCCAGTGCATCTCTCTTTCGGTGTACTGGTACGGGCCACCGTTGTACCAGCGGGAGCCTTCCAGTCCAAGAATATTGAGGCCCCGAAATTTGATCAGGTTGGCATTCAGATCGATACAGCCCCGCGGCGGTTTGGAATCATAACGAATGTCATGGTTGCCGCGGACAAAAAAGAGCGGTGCGTTGAGTTTGTCGAGTAAAAATGACAGATACTCCGGAGGAAGATCGCCACAGGACAGAATAAGTTCGATGCCTTTAAATTGTTCGCCATCAAAACGATCATATAGTGCGGACTCGACCTGATCTGAAATCGTTAAAATTCTCATTTTCTCATCACCCGCAGGCGATCATATTCAAACAAAAAAAGGAACCAAGTTTAAATTGATTCCCTTTTAAGTCTGGCAGATAAAAATAGCTGAAGTGCGGTCACGCCTTGTTGTTTTTTTCTTCAGGTGTTCCTTCCTCATTCTCAAGCTTGCGCCGATCGTCCTTGGAACGTCTTTCGGGGATGTATTCGGTATAGGAAAATTTACGCCGATCTACATTTGAACGACGATCCTGTTTGTGTGTATCTGTTTTTTCTGAAGTTTTTTTCGCCGACATTGAAAAACCCATCAAAGCCTCCATTTATTTTCGAATAATTTTTCTATTCCATATTCTCACAAAAAGCAACTCTAATTCATATTTGTCCGTAAAAAAGCGGACCGATTTTAACCGTATCATGAGCCCTTTGGGGTCATAACGCCTTTGCGGCCATGTTTTTAAGGTTCATGCATAATCAAAATATTCAAGCCCCGTCAAGTAAAACCGTCCAAATGTCGGGACAATTTGCCGGTTTCAGATCATTATTTGGGTCCTTTATCGTTCTAAAGGGTTTGCCATCGATTTAAATTTAGGCTAAAGAGATACTTAGCCAACTAAAATCTTTACAAATATCTTAAATTCTGTTTATCAAAAACCAGGGATAAATTCAGAATTTTAAAAAGTGAGATAACAATGAAAACCGAACTTACTTTTGACAGTGAAAGCTTATCGGATAACATGGTACTGGCCGTAATCCTGATCGCGACCATCTATTGGGTTCTGGACTCGATTTTAAACCTATTTTTTTCCAACCGGTTTAACCTAATTGCCGAACTCTTCGGTCCGGGCCTGTATGATGTTTATATCAGGGTAATTGTGCTGTGCCTGTTCATTATCTTTGGGTCTCACGCCCAATCGATTATCAATAAGCTGAGACTGGCCAAACAAAAGCTGAATGAATCTGAGGAATTGTGGCGCTCGCTGGTGGAAACGGCCCCGGACATTATTTCCACCGTAGACAAGGAAGGAACCATTCGTTTTATAAACCAGCCCATCGGCATACTTTCACCAGAAAAGACCATGGGAAAATGTTTCTACGATTTTCTGCCAAGGGAATACCAGGAAATTGCCATGGACAGCGTTGAAAGTGTGTTTCGGACCGGCGAAACCGATAGCTTCGAGGTTCGCACGGGTGAGAGCCATGATCCCGACTGGTATACCTACCGCGTCGGGCCATTGCGGATCGGCGGCAAAGTCGTGGCGGCAACGATCATCGCCACGAACTCAACAGAATTTAAGCAGGCCGAAGAGCTGATGCGCTATAAGGAGCTTCTTGATAATGTGGCCGAGGGGGTTTTTATTTTCAGCCGTAAGGGGCAGTTGATTGAATTCAATGATCAAGTTATCGAAAGTACGGGATATTCCAAACAGGAACTCCAGAATTTAACGATTTCGGACCTTGTGGACAAGGATCAAGTTTCGTTGATCGAAAAGATCATGAGACAGGTCAGCACCGAAAAAGAGGCCCGATTTGAAATGAATCTTAAATCCAAAGACGGCACCCTTATTCCCAATGAAATCAATTGTCGGTATATTTCCTATTTGGGTGTGCCCTGTTTTTTATGTGTCGCCAGAGATATCACCAAAACTAAATTGCTTCACAATCAGCTGATCCGCTCCGAAAGGCTGGCAGCCACCGGTCAGCTGGCGGCTTCCATCGCCCATGAAATCAATTCTCCCCTCCAGGGTATTACTGCCCTGCTCAATGTGATCCAAACGGAACATAAAAACGAAAATAAATTATTGGAAAAACTTGATCTGGTTAAAAGTGCATTCGAACGAATTCGGGACACGGTACGAAATCTGATCGACCTCAATCGACCGGGCAAAGAGAAAAAACAGCTGATGGATATCAACCAGATTATCGAAAACACATCCGCCCTGGTCCACAGCTACCTGACGAAAAGCCGGGTGAAAATAAAGCTGAATCTTAAAGCCCAACAATCCCGGTTGACGGCATCACCCCAGCAAATCGGGCAGGTCTTTATGAATCTAATCAACAATGCGGTCGAATCCATTGTTGGCGCGCCCGAATTTCAAAAGAAATTGGAAGAAACACCTTCACATAGCGGGGAAATCCGCATCGACACTTACAATCACAATAATGATCTGGTTGTTAAGGTGAAAGATTCGGGGCCGGGCATCTCCCAAAAAGATCTGGAACATATTTTTGATCCATTTTTCACGCGAAAAAAAACAATGGGCATGGGGGTCGGATTATCGATATGCCACGGCATCATCGAAGATCATAAAGGTTATATCATTGCTGAAAATGATAAAGACGGCGGTGCTGTTTTTACCATAACCCTGCCACTCAAGTAGTATCTCGAAATTTATATAACCTGTCGGAGATATATTCGATTTCTTTAAGACTGAGTTTTTACCCCGCCTCTGGAATAATGGAATGGTGGAATACTGTTGTGTTGGTTCATAAGCGGACTTTATCCATATTTTATCATAGGATCAGCGCGAATTTTACGATGAACCAATATTCCATTATTCCAACATTCCAAATTGAGCGAAGCCCCATACATGGTTTAGGAATATCGATCGTATCGTTTTGAGATCGAAGATTCCGGTACTTTAGAATCCGCCAGGAGTGGCCGGGATTTTCTGATCGGGTTCTTGATCTTTTGACCGCGGCCACAGATTTACCAGTATCGTTTGGGGGGCAACCTGATCGATTTTGACGCCGAAAGGCAAATAGATATTTTTCGCCGAAAGCTTGATCAAGTGCCGGCCGCTGGTGATGTCATTTACATCGACTGCAACCTGAATGTCTTGATCCTGCAGCGTCCGGATAGTGTTTCGCCGACCTGAAAGTGTTAAATCCACAGTGGAAGTGGATCCTTCACCCAGTAGCAGATGCGATGGAATGCGATGGTGTTGAACCGGCACCGTTATCGTCATTTGGGCTTCCTGCTGGCTGGCCAGAATGAACCATGCAATCGTAACAAGCGCCAGCGCACTTAATTTGGTCCGCCAATTTTCAACAAAAGCCCCCTTGAGAAAATCCTTAAGCGTGGGCACGCGGATCTCAGGCCCGCCGACGACTTCACTGAGATTCTTTGCCAGTGCATCAGGGTCGTGCCATGTAACAATTTTACCCTCCACAATGGTGGCCACCTCCGAGCGTTCTTCAGATACGACCAGACAGACAGCATCCGTCACTTCCGACAATCCCAGCGCCGCCCGATGCCGTGTGCCGTATTTATCGGGCAGGTTTTCATCTTCGGAAAGAGGCAAAATACATCCCATTTGCGTGATGCGATCTTGCGATATTATGACCGCACCGTCGTGGGCAGGCGCGTGGCGGTTAAAAATGCTTTTTATCAGGGCTGGGTCGGGAAGCGCCATAATCGCTTGACCGGCAGTAATAAATTCGGAAGGATTGTCATTTCTGGTAAGTACGATTAAAGCGCCGGTTCTTTCAGCGGCCAGCTCAAACAGAAGCCGGGATAATTCTTTTGTAAATGTTTTTTGAAAGACCCGTCTGCGAGATCGCAGATATCGCATCGGGCTTACTTTTTCCAGAACCTGCCGGATTTCAGACTGGAACAGAATCAGCAACAGAATGAGGAGGACTTGCCATAATATTTGAAATACCCAGGTCGTCAGGAAAAGGCCCCAGAATTTGGCAATCGAATAAATGCCGCCTAACGCCACCAGGCCAATGATTACCCGCAACGCACGGCTCTCGCGGAACCATACGTAAAGCTGGTAAACCACAATGGTTAAAAAGAGAATATCAACTAAATCTCGCCACGCAGGTGCAGGAATGAAATCTAACAGGTGCATCGTATGACTCCATCATCGATCTTGATCCAAGCCAGCGCAACCCGAACAACCCGGACGTCCCGGTATTTCTACCTCCAGATTTTAAAATTAAATCTTAAGAATCACACACGCCTTTTGTAACATTTTTATGGGACACAAGACTAGTAATTGCTATAGATATACAAAGAAATTCTATCAGGATAAAACGCTTTCGTCAATTTTACCTCAAGCGGCTGGAATCGCAATTTTGTATTTGTTGAGAAGCAATTTACCCGGGAAAATGGTGTGGTGGGTGCGAAGTGAAGCTTTAGCGCTGTGAAGCCAAATGGGATCAAAGCCTCTAAACCGTAATCGGAAAAAGTGTGTTTTCAGCCTTTATAACGTTTCCCGCACTCTTTACAACGCCCATCCGGGCCTATGACGCCGATACAGCTTTCATCGCTGCACAAGGTGCGATTTTCCCAATCGTCACCGGCAACATCTGTCTGAGCTGGTTCCGTCGCATCGGACCCTTCGTTACCCTCGAAGTCGGATTGGGTTTCATCATTTTCGTCGGTCTGGGAGCCTTGATATGATTTGCCGCACTCTTTGCAACGTCCATCAGGGCCAATCACTCCGATGCAGCTTTCATCACCGCATAAGACACGATTTTCCCAATCATCTTCATCCGGTGCCATTTCATCTTCGTTTGATTCTGGGGACTCATCCGACATTTTTATACCTCCAGGATTTCTTCGAGTGCTTTTAAGCTTCCGATGTGATACTGCGTCGGCAGCATTTCGTTACGGAAGGCTACAAATGGAATTTGCGCCGCACGCGCCGCTTCGGCATCCACCTGCGAATCACCAACGTACAGGGCCTGGTTAGCCTCGATGCCAAAATAGTCCAGAATCTTAAAGAGTGAGTCCGGATAAGGCTTGGGGCGCCGGATATCAAAAGAAGTGACCACCAGGTCAAAATATTCAGCTAAAGCAAATTCAGCCAGTAACCTGTTCATGGTATCCGACCGGTTGGTGGCAATTGCAGTCTTTAATTTTGGCCGTATCCGCTTGAGCAACGGAACCAAATCGGGTTCGACCTTCAATAGTTTAAGATAGGCGTTGTAGTCCATTGTTCGACGATAATCGTATGCGGCAGCAATCGTCTCTTCGTCCTCAAATAAATACGCAATGGATTCATTCAACGTGTGTTGGTGAACATAGGCAAACTGCTCCGGCGTCATCGTGGGCCTTTCAAAATGTTTCAAGATATGATTGTAATAGGCCCAATTGGCTTCTTCGGTATCAAAAAGCACGCCGTCGCAATCGAAAGCCACAACTTTAATGCCCTTCATAAAAATCTACTGGCTTTTCTTCTTTTCTTCTTCAGGACGCGGTTTGATGTCACCATAAACCCGAAGGCTGAGTGTAGGTCTAATTTGACTATCGGTTTCCAGGGTAATGATATCGAAATAGCGACCTTTTTCAAGCCGCAGATTTTCAACCGTGAGTGCGTATTGAAATCCCTTTTCACTTTTTTCTTCCTGCAGCTCGAAACGGATGTCTTTGCCATTTTTAGCATGAACCTTCAGGATTTTGAAGGGATATTTTTCTAACGGAATGATCGCCACTTTCTTTTTGGGATGTTCGCCGGTGTAACCGCGCAAACGAATCTGCTGGGGCTGGATGGTGACAAATTTATCTACCGTTCCAAAAATTGAAAGTTTAAGTTTTGGGTGGCGCTTATCATTGGTATGAACGGTTGCACCCTTATTGACTTTGCGACCGCCGTAACCTTTGGTTCTAACCTTGAGCGTTATTTTGCCCTCGCCGCCGGGAGGGATCTGTCTCGTATAAGAGACAGCCGTGCACCCTCAGTCCGTTTTGACTTTTTGGACCTCAAGGAGCGCTGTTCCTTTATTTTGAATAACAAAATTGTGGGAAACGTCCTGACCTTCGACAACCGGTGGAAATTCGTAACGGACAACCGGGAAGTAAGCCACAGGTAGGTTTAATAACACCTTGACAATCTCAACGCGCTGGTCTTGAGAGCGGTCTTTGGACGCATCATTTTGGGCCGCTGCCTGAAAATCCCCTGGCGTCTTGATCATCAACCGGCTTGAATCGACATTCTTTTTTAAAAACCACTGCCGCACCGCCTGGGCGCGCTTTTCGTTATGGGCTTCGATCTGCAAACCGATAGTCGGGTCCGCATTAAGCGCCGAAAGAACTTTTTTAAGGTCATTTTCATGCTCCGCGCTGAGGTCTGCAGAACTGTTTTTAAAATAGATCGTCGAAAGCACAACACGCGCATCATCGCCTTGGGCCCCAAAAGAAAATGCTGTGACGCTGGCAAGAAACAGGATCGATATCAACGCAACGCTTATCTTTTTTGCCATAAATAGAGCTCCTTTACCGAACTTTTTTTAGACCACTTTTATAAATTTTATCCTATCATAAATCTTTATAATTTAAATATTAAATTTAGTAAAACTGCCCCTCAAATGCTCAGCTCTTGTTCGAAGGCTCCCGCACAAACGGGATTTCACATCTGCCTTTACCAACATTAAGGTGTCCAAATGGCGCGATTCAAAGTTTCTTTTTACAATTTTAAACCGGTTTACATGATGGTGATGGGATCCACGTCGATCACAACCCTAACGCTGTTATTATTAAACACCCGGGGTTTTTGGGATAGAAGCTGGCCGATAAATTTGTGCAACGCCTTAACCCGGATTCCTTTTAGAAGGATTTGCCATCGATACCGCTCGGCAATTTTAGTCAAAGACGCTTCAATAGGCCCCATAATCTCAATGCTGCCGTAAAGCTCGGGGCTGGCGGTTTTCAGTGCCCGGCATAGGTCGCCTAAATGGGTTGCCTGGTCTCTTGTTTTTAATTTGTCTTTTCCCGATATCTTAAGCTGGATCATTCTCGAAAATGGCGGATAGTTTAAGGCCTGGCGGAAACCCATCTCCTGAGTGTAAAATGAATGAAAATCCTGATCCCTGGCAGCCATAATACTGAAGTGATCGGGATTATAGGTCTGCAAGATTACCTGCCCCGGTGACGTGCCTCTGCCGGCCCTGCCGGAAACTTGTGCCAAAAGCTGGAAGGTCCGTTCACCGGCTCGGAAATCGGGAAAACTCAATGACAAATCGGCACAGATGATCCCCACCAGAGTGATCGAAGGAAAATCGTGCCCTTTGGCGATCATCTGGGTGCCGATCAGGATATCAATCGTTTGATCTCTGAGGCCTTTTAGCAATTTCACGATTGAACCCTTACGTGTGGTGGTGTCCCGATCCATGCGCGCGGCTCTGGCATCCGGGAAAAGTTGATTTACGGCAACTTCAATTTTTTCGGTACCAAGCCCTAATTTTTTTATTTCGGATGACCCGCAAATGTCGCAGGCCGACAGCGCCGCCCGGGAAAAACCGCAATAGTGACATTTAAAGGCATTGGCTTTCTGATGAAAGGTAAGGGAAATATCACAATGTTTGCAGCGCAAAGGATTTCCGCATGACCCGCAAAGCGCGAAATTTGCAAATCCACGCCGGTTCAAAAAAAGAAGCACCTGTTCCCGGCGATGCAGCGTATTTTTAATGGCTTGATGGAGTTCCGGTGTAATATAACGTCGCACCCCCCTGTATCCCCTGCTTTCACGCAGATCGACAATTTTGACCTCCGGCATGGGGCGGCGTTTTATGCGCTGCTCGAGCTTGACTTCAATAAATTTCTTGGTGGAAGCATTATAATACGATTGAAGCGAAGGGGTTGCCGACCCCAGCAATGAGAGGCAGTTATTGAGCTTTGCTCGAACGACGGCAAGATCTCTGGCATTATAGCGCAGGCTCGTTTCCTGCTTATAGGAGGTATCATGCTCTTCATCAACGACGATGAGACCGATATCGGAGAATGGCGCAAATACCGCCGATCGGGCACCGATGGCGATATCGGCGTCCTGCTGCAAAATACGACTCCATTGATCATAGCGCTCACCGGCAGACAGACCGCTATGGAGAACCGCGATACGCTCTCCAAACCGGGCCCGGAAGCGCCTTTCCATCTGGGTGATCAAAGCGATTTCCGGGACCAGCACCAATACGCATTTTCCTTTTTTGAGGGTCTCAGCGGCAACTTGCATATAGACTTCGGTTTTGCCGCTGCCGGTAACCCCCTGCAAAAGAAATGTGGCAAATCCCTGATCCAATTGGGCGCCGATCCGGGCCACAGCGTTTTGTTGCTCGACGCTCAGGGGAGGGGCGCTATCCGGGTGAATGGGCTCACCCAAAGGATCACGAAAAATTCTTTTATCGCGAACTGTTACGTAGCCATCCCTTTCAAGTGCACGAACAAGGCGCGAGGCGCTCGGCACCTGTTTTTTGAGCCGGGACACCGGAATTTCACCTGCGGATTCCAAGATTGCCAGGATCTTTTTTCGGGATTTTGAAAGCCGGTCAGATGGCGGCGTTGCATCCGCAAGGCTCACAAAGCGCTCCATACGGAATTTTGCGGTCGCATTTCCGAGCTCGCGTATCTTTAAGATCCGGCCGTCCAGCTGAAGGGACTGGATAAGTTCGGCGGGAATCGCCTGGGGAAGTTTTTGGCTCAACTTTTTAAGGCGTACCGGCCCGGCTTCCAGAAGCCTTAACACATCTTTTTCTATCGGTGTTGTGCGATTCTCTTCGAGGGCGCGCCGGCCCTCATCGGTAAGGACTATCGAAGCATAATCGTAAAGCGTCAGGCCCCCCGGAAGGCCATTTTTGATGGCATTACCGATGGGATGTTTATAATAGTCCGAAATCCATTGAAAAAAAGGGACCATGGATTTCGGAAACAGGGGCTTTTGGTCCAGCACGTCGAGGATATCCTTGATTTCACCCGGGTTGATATCCCGACCGGTGCCTAAAACATAGCCCGTGACCCGGCGCCGGCCGAACGGCACGAGCACGCGCTTGCCAACCGCAATAGACGGCCGTAAGTTATCCGTAACGCTGTATGTAAAGGTCTGGTAAACCGGTAATGCAACCGCAACCTCGATATGGGTGTTTTCGGGCTTCATTTCGCTCCTGGGAACGCTAGGGATATTAAAAAAACAGGGCGGCCGGGCGGCCGGATATGGCACAAAAGGTTCTAATAGTTGAAATTTTTTGACAAAATTAATATACTAATTTATAAAATAATGATAATATAGCGTTAAGTCAGAATGGATTCAACCCATAGTATTTTTTGGAGCAAATCCCAACCGGATCGTTTGTGGTTTTAGGAGGAAGATATGCGAAACATCGTAAAATCAGGGATTGTTTTGGGAGTGATCGCAGCCTTGATCTGTATTCCCTTCGCGAGTTCAGCCCTGGCCGAGCAGTATTTTGAGGCCAAAGAGCCCGGCGGCGGTGCCATGATATTTGATTTTGTGGTTGTCCGGCCGATTGGCTTGTGTGCCACAGTCATCGGGTCCGCTTTTTGGCTCGTGTCTCTTCCATTCTCGGCATCGGGAGACAATTATGACACTGCAACTAAAAAGCTTGTCAAAGAACCCGCCGCATATACCTTTAAAAGGCCTTTAGGCGAATTTTAGCATCCAAATAACTACGCTTGCTTCTTGACACGAGGGTATTAATTGAATATACGAGGCTGCAATTAAATACTCATAATACAGCTGTACCCTTTTTCAATCTTGTCCTGCCTGTCGTCACATACGCATTTAACCTTTGACAAAAGGAGGCTGCCGTGCCGGTTCACGTCGTCGATCACCCCTTGATCAAGCATAAGTTGGCGTTTTTGCGAGAAAACAATATCACCACGAAAGATTTCCGAGACCTTGCCGGCGAATTGGCAAATCTTCTAACCTATGAAGCTACCCAGCATCTGGAAACAGAAAGCGAAACCATCCAGGGCTGGGCCGGGCCGGTTGAAGTCGAAAAAATCAAGGGCAAAAAAATCACGGTAGTCCCAATTCTGCGGGCAGGACTCGGCATGATGGACGGCGTTCTCAACCTCATACCGACTGCCAAAGTGAGCGTCGTTGGCTTATATCGCAATGAAGAGACGCTCGAGCCGGTGAGGTATTACGTCAAAATGACCAGCCAGATGGAGGAAAGAATCGCGCTGATCCTTGACCCCATGCTGGCCACCGGCGGTACGGTGATTGCCACCATCGATCTTTTGAAGGAGTCCGGTTGTAAACATATCAAAGGAATTTTCATGGTTGCGGCCCCGGAAGGGATCGAACGGCTGGAAAAAGCCCATCCCGATGTGGAAATATGGGTGGCCGCAATTGATGAGAAGCTAAATGATGTCGGATACATATTACCTGGACTCGGGGATGCGGGCGATAAAATATTCGGAACGAAGTAAAATCGCCCGACTGTCGCCGATTGTATAATATCACCTCACAGCTATTCAGGGAGTCGGCGCGTATATGGCCGTTAAGAACTGGATAACAGCGTACAAATTGACCTATAAAGACAGTCTGTTCAGTGTCCAGATTCTTCTGGTCGCATTCGGCGCTCTAATTACGGTACCTATTCTCACCGGTTTTGACCTGCGCGTGGCTTTGTTTACGGCCGGGGCCGGGACCCTGATCTTCCATTTCACCACCAAAAGAACCATCCCTGTTTTTCTGGCCTCGTCGTTTGCGTATACCGCACCGATCATGGTTGCCACAAAATCATGGGGCATTCCGGCCGCCCTTGGCGGGCTGGTTGTCGCGGGCCTGGTTTATATAGCTGTCAGCGGTATTATCAAATGGCGCGGCCCCAAAATCATTGAGACCCTTTTCCCGCCCGTCGTGGTGGGACCGGTCATCATGGTCATTGGCTTGATGTTGGCCCCGGTTGCCGTTTCGATGGCATTGGGCAAGGCAAATCCGGAACATCTTATTCCTGAAAAAATTGCCTTGCTGATCGCGATGACATCTATGGCCGCCACCATTTCTGTTTTCTTTTTTGCCCGCGGCACACTGAAACTGATTCCGATTCTCTGCGGCCTGGGCAGCGGTTACTTAATTTCGGTCGCATCTGGAATCATTGATTATTCGATCGTTGCCCAGGCACCGTGGTTTGCTTTACCCGGGTTTGTACTTCCTGAATTCAAATTTGATGCCATCGTGTTTCTGGTGCCGGCCGCCGTTGTACCCATAATCGTGCATTTTGGCGACATCCTCGCTATCGGCGAAGTAACGGAAAATAATTATCTGATGGATCCGGGTGCCCATCGCACATTGCTGGGCAACGGTATGGCAACCACATTTGCAGCCTGCATCGGTGGACCTCCGGTTCGCATTTATGCCGAAGTCACGGGAACGCTGGCTGCCTTAAAACAGTTTGAGCCGGCCTTAATGGTTTGGGCCGCCCTCTTTGCGATACTGCTGTCTTTTTTCGGCAAACTCGGCGCTTTGGTTCAAACGATCCCGAGCCCGGTTAGCGGCGGTATCCTTATTATTTTTTTCGGCGCGCTTGTCGTCATCGGAATCAACTGTCTAAGAAAGGCCCAAACGGAGTTGACGGATCTTAGAAATCTTCTGATTATAGCGTTAATTCTGGTGTTTGGAATCGGGGGTATTACCTTTTCAGCCGGCGCCTTCACACTCAAAGGTGTCGGCCTGGCAACAATTGTGGGGGTAATTTTGAACCTGGTCCTTCCGGATAAAATGGCCACAAAAGAAAACTGATTCTGATAATATCCGACCCCAATATTCTCTCCATCTGAAATAATCCGAGATGAAAGGAGGCCATCATGGCAGAGGACTTAAGCACCATTAGAGGTATCCTTAGCCGTAATCGCGATAATCTGCTGAAGCGGACAAATGTGGTTGCTACCGGAATCGGGTATAAGGAAACCGGCGGCACGAAGACAGCAACCCTGTGTGTTGTATGCTCGGTCAAAAAAAAAGTGGCGCCCTCGCTTTTATCCGATCGAGACCTCGTACCCGCAACGGTTGACGGCACGCCCACCGATGTGGTGGAATCCGGCGTTATCCGAGCTTTGCAGGCTCCCACCGACCGTTTCCGTCCGGCACCCGGAGGCGTCAGCATCGGCCATACCGCCATCACAGCCGGAACACTGGGGTGCTGGGTTACAAAAACCGGCCAGAAAGTCATTTTATCCAACAACCACGTTCTGGCGAACAGCAACGATGCCGAAATCGGAGATCCGATACTACAGCCGGGGCCCTATGATGGCGGCAATTTTCCTCAGGATCATATTGCGAATCTGGAGCAATTTGTCCCCATCGCATTTGAAGGCGAACCCAGTCAATGTCAGTTTGCCAATGCGGTAATCACCGTCTTCAATTTCGGCTGCCGGATCATCAACAGCAACACCCGTTACAGGGTGATCAGCCTGCAGGCTGCGGATAACCTTGTCGATGCGGCCATTGCCAAACCGCTTGACCCGGCCGACGTCAAGGATGAAATCCTTAATATCGGACCGATTCAGGGCACCGTTCAAGGTGAACTGGGCATGGCTGTCAAGAAAAGCGGGCGGACCACCGGTTTTAGGACCGGAGAGATTCAGCAGGTCGATGTAACTGCCAATGTACAATACGGAGCGGGGCAGATGGCCCTCTTCACGGATCAATTGCTGGCCGGTGCCATGAGTCAGGGCGGCGACAGCGGCTCGGCCGTACTGGATGAAAACAACCGCCTGACCGGGCTTTTGTTTGCCGGCAGTGATACGACGACGATCATTAACCGCATCGAAAATGTATTCAGCGCCCTGGGGATTTCACTATGAAAACGATCGTGGCGGTTATCCTGCTGATAATCCCCCTGACGGCGCTTGGAGACGATCTGGATATGCCATCCTCGATTGAGGAAGTTAAAAAACAACATGAAGCCCGCTTTTTGAATATGCCGGGAGTTGTTTCTGTCGGGCTGGGTCTGGACCCAGACGGCAACCAGGCCATTATTGTGGGCCTGGACGGACCGCGCCCTGAGACCGCCGCAAAAATACCTGCGGTGCTGGAGGATTTTGCGGTTGTAATCCAAATTATCGGACCCGTTAAGGCTCAATGAGGGCCGACTCCTGCGGATACGACAGTGGCCATAGATCCTTAAGGGGCGGTCATCTATGAAGACGAGGCTCCGGGATTGCGGGATGAATTATTTGACAACAATTCAAAATTTTAATATTTTTAAGGTATCCGTTCACATCACACATATGGATGGGGTAAATTTTGGCAAAACTTTTCCGATTCGGCAAACACATGACGGATGCAATTTGGACGCTGATGAAATATGTCCGCGACACCACCGGAATCGAACCCAGTCAGGATGAAATCGCCGAAGCTTTAAAAAACTACTTCATATTAAATGAAATCGGCAATCAGATCAAATTTCAACGCAAAAAGCCGACCGTTCAGGGCCCGCCGGCAGGATCTTCAAAAGAGCCATTTTGGACCTTAAATCTGATGGCCAGCTCCCCTAAAGACAGGTTCGTCAAAGCCGGCTTATTTTACGAAGGTATACAAGACGCCATCAAGACCACCCAGGACTTCGTGAAGGAAGCGAGCGGCGATGAGCCCAGCGAAGCGGAGATCGCATCAAGCCTTAAATGTAGTTTTATACTCAGTGAAATAAAAAACCAGATCGACTGGCAGCGTCAAGACACCCCCAAAAGCACCGAGACCGAATTCAATCTTGAATAGATTGATTGGTTGTTTTCAAACCGGGTGCTTTGCACCCGGTTCCAACCGCAACGTTTAAAGCACTGACGTGCTTTTGCCTTTTCGGCCTATGGCCGAAAATTCAAGCCACCCGCCGTGCGGGTGGACGTTGACTCCGGCCCACCCAATACCGCTCCCTCCTGCATTTTTACTAAAGATTCCTTAAAGCTAACCGATAATTCCGATAAGGCAGACAAATCCTGATCTTTTTCGGGCCAGACCGGAATTGGTGCCACCCGGTTCTTAAATGACCCTGCAGCGGACCTGATCCCAACTAAGCCTGAGATGGGGTTTTGAAACCACTTCTTGAGAAGGAAAAGCATGAAAACATCTGGATTTTTTTTAGCATTTTTTTTCCTGGTTTTGGTGGCCGCGACGTCTTCGGCACAATTATACAAATGGGTCGATGAAAAAGGCGTCGTTCATTTTTCCGATTCTCCGACGCAGAGTGCATCTGAAGCCGGGGTAAAAGAAGAGATTTCATCTCCGCACCCAGATCCCGAAAATAATTCTCCGCCACCCACAGGAACCCGAAATATCACCCTGGATCCCGATTTTTTTAAACCGCTGGACGAGTCCAAACCGGCAACTGTAAAGGTCGATGCGTCAACCGTGGAGATATATGAAACCAGCTGGTGCGGTTATTGCAAAAAAGCAAAAAAATTCTTCCGTTCAAGGGGAATAAAATTCAAGGCGTACGATATCGAAAAAGATGCGGCGGCTGCCAACCGCATGATGGCCCTTACAAAACGACGGGCAGTTCCGTTTGTGGTCATAAATGGTCACACCATCCACGGCTATAACGTACAGGCTTATGAAGCCGCTTTGCGAAATTAGTGCTCCGCCCCACCAAAATGTTCTAAAAGCCGTCAATCATATTTTTCCCGGTTAAGGTCATTACAGGTTTCTGGTCACCGGCAACTGGCCTCTGGCTGCTTGTCTCTGGATCGACCAGCAGGCAAAAGCCAGTAGCAAGAGGCCAAAGATAAGACCGTGTTTTGTAAGTTACCCGCCAGGACATTTCTAAAAAAAAGATTGCAACCCCTGAAAATCACAGGTACCTTGTCCTGAGCCGATGCATGCATTGAGGGAGGATCAACCTTCATGGTTTCAAAAATGAAAAATGGACAAGGAGATCGGTGGGTTTGGGTGGTCGTGCAGAACCCCGGGGGCCAGGAACAACTCCTCGGGCAGTATGATCAGCAGGAAGATATTTCATTTATTCCAACTTTTCATTCCAAAGAAGATGCCCAGCAGTGCTTCATGAATATGGCCCACCAGAAGGGATCCAAATATGAAGTCCAGGCCATTTTGTATGAAGAATTGGTAAAAGAGGCCGGCGGCGGCGGTTTTATGATTTTTTTGTTGAATGAAAACGGCGAGGTGCTCGAAAAAATCACACCCTGATGCAGGGCTTATAGCCCTGCAGCTCATAGCTGATGGCTCATCGCAGACTGATCATCAGAAGTAATAATATCTGCGGACTATTAAATCACAAATTCAATGAAATCTGTGGATCGCTTTGAGCTATGAACTGTGAGCTATATGTTGATGGCTGCCAGGAACCCACCATGGATCGCTTCGTTTAGTTTTCCCGGCCGGACGCCGTCCCCGACCGTTGCGAACGGGACTCCCAGTTTTTTTATTTCGGCCGAAAGTCCCGGAACGGATTTTGTCCCTGATGCCAGGACGACATTGTCAAATTGCATCTGTTTTACCTGGCCGTCTTTTTCAAATTTCACCGTTCCATTGGAAATGGAGGTCACCTTCGTCCCGGTCTTTACCGACACCTTATAGCGCTTTAAATTGTCAAACAGAATCCATCTGGTGGATTTGCCGACATCTTGGCCGACTTTGGGCAGCATTTCAAAAACGGTTACCCGGGATGACCCCCGAAACATCAATTCCCGCAAACGTTCAATACTTACCGCTTCATACGTAAATAGAAAATGCAGCGTTTCGGGTGTAAGCGTGCCTTTGGCCGCAATAAACAAAGCCGTTTCCAGACCCACCGAGCCGCCGCCGATGACTGCCACGGATTTGCCGAGAACCGGATTGCCCTTCAGTACCTGCCAGGCGGAATAAATACAAGGATCATTATGGCCGTCGATTTCCGGCGGTAAGGGTTGGGCTCCCTCGGCCAGAATGATGTAGTCCGGATTTTGCTTCTTGACGACATCGGTATCCACGGTTGCGTTTAAATGAAGCGGGATCTGATATTTATTGATCATGCTGCGATAATATCGAATGAATTCTAAAATCTCCTGCTTATGGGGCGGTGCACCGGCAATCCACAGTTGTCCGCCGATATCCGAATCCTTTTCGTAAACTTCGACCTGGTGCCCGCACATGGCGGCCGTCACGGCGGCTTCGAGACCCCCGGCCCCCGCACCCACGACCATGACATTTTTGGGGTCATCCGCTTTTAAAATCTGGCGTTCGCCCTCAAATCCTGCCCGGGCATTGCCGACGCAGAAAACCGGGCGCCCGTTGAAAACTTCATCGGTACAACCCTGGGAACAGCCTACACAAGGACGAATTTCATCCGCCTTTCCCTCAGAAGCCTTCTGGGGCCACTGCGGATCGGCAATCAAAACCCGGCCCAGGTTGACCATATCGGCATAGCCGTCTTTGATGATCTGTTCGGCCGTGTTGGGATCTGAAATGCGATTGGATGCGATGATCGGAACCGAAACGGCTTTTTTTATGTTCAACGCCAGAAACGCAAAGGCCGACCTTGGCAGGTGCATGGGCAGCTGAGGCACACGCGATTCATGCCAGCCGCCGGTCACATTGATTGCGTCCACACCGGCCTGTTCGTAAACCCTGGCAAATTCGGGCGTCTCATTATCCGTATTGCTGTCTCTCACAAAATCATTTCCAGCCATGCGAATCGTTAACGGGTACTCCGGTCCCAGGCGCTCGCGCATCAATTCTATCAATTCTCTCGGAAACCGCACCCGGTTTTCGTAACTGCCCCCATATTCATCGGTTCGCTGGTTGGTCCGCGGGGAGAGAAACTGGGTTATCAAATATCCGGCCGAAGCCAGGATTTCGATGCCGTCAAAACCGGCTTCCTGCGCCCTTTGCGCCGCCCGTACGAATGCCTCCTGCACCTGATGAATATCTTCCTTTGTCATTTCACGGGGCGTTGTCTGGGAATAACGCGAATAGACCGCTGAAGGCGCCATGGGCTGCTCTCCCCCCACAAACATCGGATGCGAATACGCCCCGGCATGAAACAACTGAATCCAGGCCCGGGCCCCTCCGTCTTTGATGGTGCGGGTCAGTTTTTGAAAATCGCCGATGGCATCATCGTTCGCTAAAGAGAGCGCAATAGCGCCGGAGCCGATAAAGTCGACGCCGACCGGTCCTACTGTAAGCAAGCCAACGCCGCCATTGGCTCTTTCCTGAAAAAAGTTAAAATAGCGCTGATTGAGTTTTCCATCGGTTGAATACAGAAGGCCAAGTGAAGGATAGGCGATTCGGTTTTTTATCTCCAGTGTATTAATCCGAATCGGGCTGAATAAATGGTGATACATGTAGAACTCCTCATTTCTAATTTTGGATTTTGAATGTGCGAACTGTCTGATATTTCAATCCGCAATTAATTGAAAGCGTGCTAGCGGGCTTATACCATTCGTCGGCCGAAATTTCAATCACCTGGGCATGAGATAAAGGCCTGGATTTCGATCCTTTATCCGAGACGACATGGACGCTAACCGCCCTGCATTACTCATCCGTTACAGGGTGTTAGTTAAAATAGTATTGAGGTTTTAGCCTAACTATATTAACATATTACCTGGATCCTGCATGAAAATTAATGAGAATTTGGGGAAATGTTTAATGGATGAAAATCATTTTATCTCATTACTTTTCACCCTTCGGGCGAGCCGGAGGCTTCCATCTGCTGCGTTATTAAGGCCGAGGCATAAGGCACTATGGCCTCAGCCTTAAGTGCCTTGCATATGAAAGCCTCCGACTCGTGCAACATCCAGGTATGGCCTAATTGAACAGGAACCATTAGCCTGTCCAAGGCTTGGTGTAACTCAAGTTGAGTTGAGGTTAAAGATGACTGAAGATAAAGACACCGATAACATATCTGAAAAAAATGAGCCGGAAGTCGCTGAACAGGAACAGAATGCTGAAAATGACAAACAGCCAGACAGTGACAAATTAGAAGCAACCACCGCAGCTGAGGCGGTCGACACGCAAAACCCCTTGATCGCACAAGCATCAAAAGCCCCCCCGGCCAAGGAGAATTCTCCCGGAGAAATGCAAAGCGTCGAGGACTTTGACCTCGATTTGCTTCTGGACATTCCGTTAGAAATAACCGTCGAACTGGGGCGTGCCAAGGTCCAGATACAGGAATTGCTCAACCTTGGACCCGGCTCAACAGTCTCACTTTCCAAGCTTGAAGGTGAACCCGTTGATATTCTGGCCAACGACAAATTAATTGCCAGAGGAGAGGTCGTGTTGCAGAATAAAAAATACGGCATTCGGATAACCGAAATTACCAGCCGAATGAATCGCATAAAGAGTTTAAGTTAATACCCGCCTGAATCTATTTCTTACAATCATCTTTACGCCCGTTTTTGCTTAAAAGATGACCCCATGGCCGGCTTCCAAAAATAGCTTGAGATTGCCCGGCCTTTTGAACCGGTCCATAATTCCTTGACACTGCCAACCATTCGCCCTAATAGATCAATCTAATAGTTTCTTAAGTGTCAGGAATATAAAGAGAACAGCCTGTGGCGAGCTCCCTTCGGTCGTGAGCTCAGCGTCGAAGGCAGTCGAGTCGTAGGCAAGGGGCAGACTTTTTTCTGTCTTCTGACCTCTGTTCTCTGCTATCTGAAAGCGGAGGAACCATGCAGAAAAGCCAGCTGCTTTATTTATCCAGAAAAGATGTTGAGGCTGTCGGATTGACCATGGCGGAAATTATCAAATCACTGGAGATCACCTTTCGCGCAAAAGGTGAGGGGCGCACGGAAATGCCGCCCAAGCCCGGAATCCACCCCGGCGGTGGGGACAATTTCATACACGCCATGCCCGCCTACATTCCGGATATAAAATCAGCCGGTATCAAATGGGTTTCCGGGTTTCCGGAAAACCCCCAAAAAGGGCTGCCTTACATCACGGGTCTATTGATTTTCAATGACGTCGAGACGGGATTGCCGCTGGCGGTGATGGATTGTGTCTGGATTACCGCTATGCGAACCGGTGCGGCTACAGCGCTTTCCGCACGATACCTGGCACGCCCGGAATCCTCGGTGGTCGGTGTGCTGGGCTGCGGGGTGCAAGGACGCAGCAATGTGGAAGCCTTGAAGGTGCTATTTCCCTTAAAAAAGGTCAAGGCTTATGATGTCAACGCCGAGACGGCAAGGCAATATGCCGAGGAAATCAGCACCCGCCTGGATCTGGAAGTCGAGCCGGTTGCCGCACCCAAAGCGGCGGTCAGCGGCTGTGATATGGTGGTTACGGCCGGACCGATATTAAAAACGCCGCATGCCACCATTCAGCCCGGCTGGCTGGACGCAGGCGCCTTCGCTTCCCTGGTGGATTTTGACTCCTACTGGCACCCAGAGGCCATCGCAGAGGCGGCCAAGTTCTGCACGGACGACACTCCGCAGCTGCAACTGTATCGGCAAATGGGTTATTTTCAGCAGATACCCGATATTTATTCAGATCTCGGCGAATTGGTGTGCGGTCACAAGCCCGGGCGTCAAACATCTGAAGAGCGAAACATGACGGCCAATCTTGGTCTGGCGTTAGATGATATGGCCGTCGCCCCCCTTTTGTATGAGCGCGCTTTGCAACAGGGAATTGGAACCTGGCTGCCGCTGTAAAGTTCAGGCCTCTGGCTTCTGGCTGCTTGTCTCTGGATCGGCCAGTAGCCAGAGGCAAGCAGCCAACAGCCAACGCCTTAAAATTGCAGCATGCTTTAGATAAGATTGATAAAAAAATGGGCCCGAAGACATATGACGTTGTGATTATCGGCGGCGGCATCATGGGCAGTACCGCCGCTTATTATCTGATGAAGGCTGACCCCGCTCTCAGCGTCGCCGTAATCGAACGCGATCCTTCCTATACGCATGCTTCAACCGCGCTTTCGTTGAGCAACGTCCGCATCCAGTTCAGTTTGAAGGAAAATATTCAGATTTCCCAGTATACGCATGCGGTTTTAAATGGCTTCGAAGATGAGATGGCCGTTGATGATCAACGGCCCAAAATCTATTTTCATCGGGAAGGCAACCTTTTTTTGGTGGACGCCGCAACTCGAAAAGCTGCCCGGCAGTCGCTCGAAATGCAGACATCGTTGGGTTGCAGGGTGGAATGGTTGTCGCCGCAAATCATCAAACAGCATTATCCCCTGTATGAGACCCAAAAATTTGCCGGCGGCACCTTTAGCCCGGGTGATGGCTATTTTGATGCTTTCGCCGTTCTGACGGGTTACCGGGCCAGGGCGCGATCGCTGGGTGCCACCTATATTGAGGACGAGGTGGTGGGGATCGAAAAGACCCAGAGGCGGGTTTGCGGAGCTGAGCTGGCGGCAATGGGGCGCTTGCGGGCCGGCTATGTGATCAACTGCGCCGGAGCGTGGGCCGCCGATGCGGCTGAAACAGCGGGCGTCAGGTTGCCGGTCGTCCCGGTCAAACGCCAGGTTTTTGTGCTCGATACCGCCGTAAAACCCACCGGGCCGCTGCCCCTAACGGTATTACCGTCCGGATTGTATTTTCGCTCCGAAATCGGCGGACTGCTCCTGGTCGGCAAATCTTTGCCGGAAGACCCCATTGGGTTTGATTTCAGCTGGGATGATAAAAGGTTCCTTGAGCTTTTGTGGCCCGAGTTGGCCGAATTTGTCCCGGCCTTCGAACAGCTGAAGCTGGTGCGCGGCTGGTCCGGGCTTTACGCGGTCAATACGCTGGACGCCAACGCCATTATCGGCCAGTGGCCGGAGATTGAGGGCTTTTTCCTGGCCAATGGATTTTCCGGACACGGACTCCAGCAGGGACCCGCTGTCGGAAGATACTTAAGCGAACTGATTTTGGGACGGCCGGTTTCCCTGGATCTATCTGTTTTCGGACCCGCTCGGATCCTCGAGAAGCGGCCCCTTAGTGAAAGTGGAATTGTTTAATTTTCCCAAGCCCTATCGGCATCAGATCCGCCAATCGCATAAACGCAATCCAACAATTTTCTTCTGTCATCTGTCCTCTGACCTCTGTCATCTGTTCTTTGGACTTACAGCGCACAGTATTTCTCATAGACTTCGCGGGGGAGATCATCGATGGCGCTTTGATAATGTATACGGCCCTGATAAACGATACAGACGCGGTCACAGACCGATCTGGCAAAATTCAGATTCTGTTCGGCCATCAACACGGAAATTCCCTCGGATTTTATTTTTTGGATCGTTTTCGCGAGTTGCTTTACGATCACCGGTGCCAACCCTTCCGACGGTTCGTCGAGGATGATCAACTCAGGATTGCCCATCAGCGTACGGGCAATGCTCAACATTTGCTGCTCGCCGCCGCTGAGCGTGCCCCCCAGGTGGTGACGTCTTTCTGCTAAATTTGGAAAGAGTTGAAATAAGTGTTCGGGTGCCCACGGTTTGATTCCCTTACACGGCGGCTGTCGCCCGACCTCCAGGTTTTCAATGACGCTGAGCCGCTTAAAGATCCTGCGGTCCTGGGGAACATATCCCAGGCCGAGGGCACAGGTTTTAAAAGGTGCCAACCCCTGGATGGCCCGGTCTTTGAAATAAACCTCACCCCTCTTTAAGGCAACGATTCCCATGATACTTTTGAAGGTTGTTGTCTTGCCGGCTCCATTTCGGCCAAGCAGGACAACGACTTCACCCCTTTTTACCTCCAGCGTCAAATTAAACAGTATCTGGGCGCTGCCGTAAAAGGTGTTGATGGACTCGACGCGAAGCATGATGTCCGGATTTCTATTCTTCATTCCCGAGATAAATCTCTTTGACTTTAGCATTTGTTTGAACGTCTGCCGGGGTGCCCTCTGCCATCAATTCTCCGCGACTGAGGACAATGATACGATCGGCATGATTAAAAACCACGTCCATGTCATGCTCGGTAAACAACACCCCGATGTCGCGGGTGCGCACAATATGGCGCGTCAGCTCCATCAAGGTCTGTCTTTCGGCCGGCCCCATACCGGCGGTCGGTTCATCCATGAGCAACAACCGGGGTTTATTCGCCAGAGCCACGGCCAGCTCTACGCGCTTTAAATCACCGTAAGCCAGCACGCCGCAAGCACGGTCGGCCTGATCTCCGATACCAACCTGTTCCAGCAATTCTCTGGATTCATCTACATAAAGCTGACCCACCTTTCTTAAAAGGGAATGGGTCCGTCCGTGATAGGACAAGAGGGCCATCTGAACATTTTCCAATACGGTCATCGACGGAAGGGTTGCTGTAATCTGAAAGGTTCGACCCACCCCTAACTTCCAGACATCTCTGGGTTTGCTGCCGTTGATCTCTGCGCCCATGATAATGATGCGACCGTGATCGGGTCGCAGCTGTCCGTTAATCAAGTTAAAACAGGTCGACTTACCGGCGCCGTTGGGTCCGATCATGGCCAGCAGTTGTCCCTTTTCCAGCTCAAAACTCACATTTTTAACAGCTTCGACGCCGCCAAAGGATTTATAAAGTTTTTGAACTGCCAGTATGGGTGCCATAAGTTCGTCTCTGCCTTGGGGCGACTTTCTTTCGAAGATTTCACCACTGAGCTCGCAGTCTTCGACCCTGAGTCGTTCGACCCTGAGCTCACGACCGAAGGGCTCAGACCGAAGGGAGTCCACAGAGAAAATTTTATGGATTTTAGTCTTTTTGCTTTCAGAATTTAATCTCTGTGATCTCTGTGGTAAATTAACATATTCCATGCAGCCGGGGTGGGCTAGAAGTATCTTCCCCAGCGATGATAAATCGATCCGGCAATCCCCCGGGGGAAGGCCACCACCAGAAGGATAAAAATTCCACCGAGGATCAGCTGCCAAAAATCGATCCGGGCAATTTGGTCATGCAGCCAGGTAAATGCCGCCGCGCCGGCAATCGGTCCGAACAGGCGCTCAACGCCCCCGAGCAGAACCATAAACAGAAAATCGAAAGACCGCGGGATGGCCATCTCATCCGGGAATACACTGCCTTTTGAAAAGACGTAGAGTCCGCCGGCAAGCCCGGCAAACACGCCTGCCAGGGTAAAAGCGAACCATTGATGCCGATGCAAATCGATCCCGATAGAATCCACGCGCAGCGCCGAATCCCTGCAGGCGCGCATGGTATAGCCAAACGGCGTAAAAATAAAATAGCGCAGTGCCTGTATGCCGCCGATACACACAATCATGGTTAGATAATAAAAGATGATTTTTTCGCCGGCCCATTCCGAGGGCCAAATACTCAAGATGCCGTCATCGCCACCGGTAAATGCCCCCCATTGGAATACGACCGACCAGCAAATCTGGGCAAAGGCCAGGGTGAGCATTGCCATATAAACACCTGACAGCCGCACGCAAAACCATCCGATGATCAGTGCGAGTAACCCCACCAAAACCGGTGCTAATAATACGGCCAACTCCATGGGGGTGTTCATATAGCGCACCATCAGCGCCGCGGCGTAAGCGCCGCCCCCAAAAAAGGCAGCATGCCCAAAGGACACCATGCCGCCGGGGCCCATCATGAAATACAGGCTCATACTGGCCAACGCAAACAATGCGATTTCCGTCATTAAAACCAGACTGAAGGCACCGGCAAATACCGGCAGCGCGAACACAAAAATGAGAAGGACCATACCCAGGCGTCTTATTTTTTTTGACGCCGGCTTTAGGGCAGACTCGGCAGCGGGCGCTGGGACGTGTTCCTGAAGCTCGGCCCGGCCCAGAATCCCGTAGGGCCGAATAACCAGAACTGCCGCCATTACCAGAAACATCAAAACCAGAGTGCTCTGCGGAAAAACCAGGACGCCAAATGCGCTGAGTTCACCGATAAGGACGGCCGCCAGATAGGCTCCGGGGATACTGCCCATCCCGCCGACCACAACCACGACAAAGGCGGCCGCGATAACATTAAAATCCATCAGAAGATTGGCGCCGCCTTTCGGAAGCTGAATGGCACCACCCAGACCGGCCAGAAAGGATCCCAGAAAGAAAATACCGGTAAATAACCGGGCCTGATTCACACCCAGGGCGTCGGACATTTCTCGATCTTCGGTAGCAGCGCGCACTAGAATTCCCCAGCGGGTGCGGTTCAGCAGCAACCATAACCCGATCAGAACCATGGCTGCCAGAACAATCAGGGCCATGTCATACTGGGGAAGCCGCGTCCCCATGATGTCAATGCTGCCGTCTAAACCAGGTGCTTGCGGACCCAGTATATCTTCAGCTCCGAACAGCCACCTGGACAGATCCTGAATCATTAAAACGATGCCAAAAGTTGCAAACAGGATAAATAGCTCAGGGGCATGATATAATCGTCTCAGCAGCAATATTTCGATAATAAGACCGAGCACCCCCACGACCAATGCCGCCAGCAGGATACCCGCCCAGAAGGAAACGGCACCATTTGGCAAGAACCGAATCAGATAGTAGGCAACATAGGCCCCGACCATATAAAAAGAGCCATGGGCCAGGTTAACAATGCGCGAAACACCGAATATCAACGATAGGCCGCAGGCCACCAGAAATAACGCGGATGCATCCGACAGTCCGGTTAAAAACTGTACAATGTAAAAACCCAAAATGTATTTCCTAAATTTTTAACCGTTAAATGAGGACAAAAAATAGATCTATAACTGGGTTCGTAAGTATACCCGTAAAAAAGGCAGTAATGGCGTGTTGGGGTATTGGGATATTCTGATCGAATCATGCTTTTTGAAGCATCACTCCATTACGCCATCACGCCAATACGCCATGACCCTCCATTTTATTCCGGTCGCATTTTTAAGATTTCCGCGTCAGCGGGCAGATAGTCTTTTCCATCGGCGTATTTCCAATTGACCATTACTCCTTTGCCGCCTTTGAGCGCAGTGTAGCCGACGTAGGCACCCATGGTAGACTGGTGATCAATTTTGCGAAAGGTAATCGGTCCCACAATCGAGTTAAACGTCAGTCCTTCCATGGCGGCGACCATCTTCTCCGTATCCGTCGTTCCGGCTTGCTTTAACAAATGGTAAACGGCATACATGACATTATAGCCGACGACCGAACCGTTGCGTGGATATGTATTAAATTTTTCCTGATAGGCTTTCACAAATTGATTATGCGCCGGCGTGTCAATGTCATACCAGGGATACCCGGTGACGAACCAGCCTTCCGGTGCCTCGTCTTTCAAGGGGTCCATATACTCGGGTTCTCCGGTCAACAAACTGACCACCAGGAGATCTTGAAAAAATCCTCTTAATTTACCTTCACGAACAAATTTTGCCAGATCACTGGCAAAGGTCACGTTATATATCGCCTCGGGTTTGGCATCGGCCAGGGCCTGGATTTCAGCGCCGGCGCTGATTTTAAACAGAGCCGGCCATTGCTCGGCCACAAATTCAACGTCCGGGCGCTTTGCTTTCAGGACCTTTTTAAAGGATGCCACCGCATCTTTGCCATACGCATAATTGGGTGCAATGGTTGCCCAGCGTTTGGCAGGCTGTTTGGCAGCCTCTTCAGCCAGCATGGCTGCCTGCATATAGGTAGAGGGCCGCAGGCGGAAGGTATAGCGATTGCCCTGGGCCCATACCAAAGCATCAGACAGCGGCTCGGCCGCGATATAAAGCACCTTGTTACGTTTGGCAAAATCGGTGACCGCCAACCCGACATTGGATAAAAACGAACCCATGAGCAAAACGACTTTATCTTTGCTGACCAATTCTTCGGCAACTTTTACGGCTTCCCCCGGTTTTCCCTGGTCATCGCGGGAAATCACTTCAAGTTTGCTGCCCATGACACCGCCGGCATTATTTATCTCTTCCAGGGCCAGCTGCCAACCGTTGCGATAGGGAAAGGTAAAGCTGGTTAATTGACTGTAGGTTTGGATCTCACCGATTTTAATCGTGTTGTTCGGCGATTTTTCGAATACATATAAATAAAGCGCGGCGATGAACAGGAAAAACAAAGCGACGCCGATCACAGAATAGAATAACTTCGAGATCTTCAACTTTCCATCCTCCATTCTCAATTTATATTAGAACCTCTCAAAAATGCAATTAACATCGATTGTAAAGTTATTATCCAATTTAAATGTTTACAACTACAAATGCGCGAATTGAGCTTTTTTCTGTGTTCTTGCAGAAGAATTGCACATTTTGAGATGGTTTCGAACGGCTTTATCTATGCGATAGTGGTTTTTGATCTGTCAAGGAAAATAAAAAGTGATCAGTCAATCCGATTAAATTTTGAACTTATGGGCGACTAAAAATATCTTGCTGTTTTCGTAAGATATTTGTATGAATAACGGATTCATATCCTAAAATTTAAAGGAGAATATCTGCCGTTTTGAAAAAAATCGGACTGGTCGTAAAATCAGATACCAAGGCGAAACGCAAGGCCGACGCGCTTGAAAAATGGTTACGCTCCAATAAAATTGAGGTTATTCGAAAAAAAACCACCGCTCCGAAACAAAAAAATCGCGATCGTAACCTATCTCCAGCGCCCTCCGATCTGTTTTGTGTTTTTGTATTGGGGGGAGATGGTACCTTTTTAAGTGCGGTTCGATGGATTGGAGATCAGAATATTCCCATCCTGGGCGTTAAATTTGGGGAGGTTGGCTTCCTGGCCGAAATTGCGGAGGAAAGCCTCAATGCAGCCGCTGAAATGGTGTTAAAAGGTGATTTCATCCTCAGACCCCGGATGCGGCTCTCTGTTACGGTCATGCGGCAGAACGAAATGCTGACCCAGGAAACCGTTCTGAATGACATTGTCATCAACAGAGGCGCTTTGGCCCGGCTGGCCCATATTGAAACTTATATCGACGACCATTATCTAACCACTTATAGTGCCGACGGATTGATTGTCGCAACGCCCACCGGATCGACGGCCTATTCCTTGGCCGCCGGCGGACCTATCATTCATCCGGCCGTGCCGGGGATCATTTTAACTCCGATCTGTCCGTTCACCCTGACAAACCGCCCCTTGATTGTGCCGGAATCAGCAAACATCAAAATCCGACTGGCAAAAGGGTCTTCGGATATCATTTCGACCTTCGATGGGCAAAAAGGATTTGAGATTGATGATCGGGATGAAATTTTTATCCAAAAAGGGCGCCATCCGATTCATTTGATTACCCTGCCGGATCGGCAATATTTTGATATTCTCAAGAATAAATTAAAATGGTCGGGAGGCCGCGCTTAGTTTTTGAATTATAAATGGGTCTCCTCATTTATCCAGCGTATGCTCAAATCCAAAACCATATTCGCCTTTGCCGTTGCACTTCTGAGCCTGACCCTTACGGTTGGATTCTGTACCGAATCGATTGGGCTGGTGGAAAAAAAGGAAACCGGCACAATAGACTGGGCCAGAGGCGTTGTTCGAGCCAAAGGGATCAGCGCACCCATCAAAATAGATACCGCCAAATCGCCCCCCAACAGCCCGAAGGCATTATCTGAAGCAAAAAATGACGCCAGACGCAATCTTTTGGAAACCGTAAAACAAGTTCAAATCGCATCAAAACTGAGTGTCGGCGATATTGCCGATCGCAATAAAACCGTTATGGCCCAAATTAAGGAAATGGTCTACAATGCGGGGGAAATTGAAAAATCGCGGAAATATATGTCGGATGGATCCGTTGAAGTCGCTCTGGAGATGGACCTGCATGGCGGTTTCGCTCAGCTGGTTTTGCCCAAAGAAATCCGGCAAATAGAAACCATTAAACAGCTCAAGCCCGGAGAGAAGGCGCCGGCCGCCAAACCAAACACATCATCAGAAAGGGCATCGAATATCTACACCGGTCTGCTGGTGGATGCCAGGAGTATTGATGCGGGCCCGGCCCTGGTCCCTAAACTGCTGGATGAAAATTTGGCGGAAGTTTTCGGGCCGGCCTTTGTCAGCCGGGAATTTGTGGTGCAGCAGGGGATGGCCGCATATTACACGGATATTCAGGCGGCAAAAGCAGACCCCAGAATTTCAGATCGCCCCTTAATCGTCAAAGCCCTCCGAACCGACTTTCCAAGTCGCTGCAACCTTGTTATCAGCAATGCCGATGCGTCAAAACTAAAAAGCGCCTCAGACCACCTGGTGTTCCTCAAAGAGAGCCGCGTGGTCATCGTCCTCGCACCACCATAATTTCCATTTAAAAAATGGAAATTATGTGCCGATGTTCCAGCTGGCCAGATACGCCTTCTGTTCGGGGGTAAGCCGATCGATTTTGGTCCCCATTGCCACCAGTTTTTCTCTGGCAATTTGATTGTCGATTTTCTTGGGAACCGGATAAACCTGTTTGGCCAACGGCCTTTTATTTTTTACCATAAACTCTATGCTGAGCGCCTGATTGGCGAAGCTCATATCCATAACGCTGGATGGATGCCCTTCCGCAGCGGCCAGATTAATCAGCCGGCCTTCCCCCAGCACATTGATCCGGCGACCGTTTTTAAGTCGAAACTCTTCAACAAATGGCCGAATCATTCGACGCGACTTTGCAATGCGTTCCAGGCTGACCAGGTCTAATTCAACGTTAAAATGACCGGAGTTAGCCACAATGGCGCCGTCTTTCATGCGTAAAAAGTGATCTTTGCGGATAACGTTAATATTACCGGTAAGCGTGCAGAAAAAATCACCGATCCGGGCCGCTTTGTCGATCGGCATGACGCTGAACCCATCCATAACCGCTTCAAGCGCCGGCAGCGGATCGACTTCGGTGACGATCACATTGGCCCCCATCCCGCGGGCCCGCATGGCGACTCCCCGGCCGCACCAACCATAACCGCAGACAACAAAATTGGTCCCGGCCAGCAAACGGTTGGTCGCTCGGATGATGCCGTCGACCGTGCTTTGCCCGGTGCCATAACGGTTATCAAAGAAATGCTTCGTCTGGGCGTCATTTACCGCAATAATCGGATATTGCAAAACGCCGTCGGCAGCCATACTTCTAAGCCGAATAATACCGGTTGTTGTTTCTTCCGTCCCTCCCTGAACACCGGATAAAAGCTCGGTGCGTTCGGAGTGCAGAATGGAAACCAGATCGGCACCGTCGTCCATGGTGAAACGGGGCCTGGTGTCCAGCACGGCATTGATGTGTTTGTAATAAGTCCGGTTGTTTTCGCCCTTGATGGCAAAAACAGGGATTTTATCATGTTTAACAAGGGATGCGGCCACATCATCCTGGGTGCTCAGCGGGTTAGAGGCACACAAGGCGACTGTGGCGCCCCCGGATTTAAGCGTCTGCATCAGTGACGCGGTTTCGGTGGTCACGTGCAGGCATGCTGCCAGGCGTATGCCCTTCAATGGTTTTTGCTTTTCAAATCGTTTGCGGATGCGGTTTAAAACGGGCATGTTCTGGTTTGCCCATTCAATCCGCAGCGCACCGTCCTTGGCATATTTGATATCCTTAACATCGTAATTCATCAGCAATCGCTCTCCTCCTCATGGATTTGTGCCTCTGAGTGCCAGGCTTTGATATCACCTCTTGAGAAGTGATATTTTTTGTCAATTTACCCCTGGAATGGTGGAATAGTGGAACAATGGAATAATGGTATTCTAGACACCTGCTTTTTCTTTCAGTACCTTCGCCATGTTCGTATTCTCCCACGAAAATTCCGGTTCGTTGCGGCCAAAATGACCATAGGCCGATGTCTTGCGATAAATCGGACGCAACAGATCCAGATGTTCGATAATCGCCGCCGGCCTTAAATCAAACACTTCGGTGACAAGTTTCTCAACCCTTTCTTTTGGGAGCACACCGGTACCCATCAAATCGACCATTACAGATACGGGCTCAGCCACCCCGATGGCGTAAGCAATCTGGATTTCACATTTCTTTGCCAGACCGGCAGCCACAATATTTTTGGCAATATGGCGTCCCATATAGGAGGCGCTTCGATCGACTTTCGATGGATCCTTGCCTGAAAAGCATCCTCCGCCATGGCTGCCCTGTCCGCCATAGGTATCCACAATGATTTTGCGGCCCGTCAAACCGCAGTCTCCCATGGGGCCTCCGATTACAAATCGGCCTGTGGGATTGATGAAATAGCGCGTATCACCATCGGTCATTTCCTGCGGAATGACTTTCTTGATCACCTCTTCGATGAGGGCTTCTTTAAGGTCATCATGGCTCACATCCGGTTTATGTTGCGCTGATAGCACCACCGTATCCACCCGCCTGGGGGTGCCGTTTTCATATTCAACGGTGACCTGGGACTTACCGTCAGGCCTTAAGAAATCCAAAGCACCATTTTTGCGAACCGTGGCAAGCCGGTTACACAGTTTATGCGCGTAAGAAATCGGCATGGGCATCAGCTCCGGAGTTTCGTCGGTGGCAAATCCGAACATCAGACCCTGATCTCCGGCGCCCTGATCTTTGTACAAGCCTTCGCCCACATTAACCCCCTGGGCGATATCCGGAGATTGGCGATCAATGCTGGTAATTACCGAACATGTCTGGCAGTCAAACCCCATCTGGGAGGAGCAATACCCGATTTCGCGGATGGTATTGCGAACGATCTGGGGCATATCGACATAACAATCGGTGGTGATTTCACCGGATATAAATGCAAGCCCCGTCGTAACAAGCGTTTCGCAGGCCACCCGGCAGTTTTTATCCTGACCGATGATCTCATCCAGAATGGAATCAGATATGGCATCGGCGACTTTATCCGGATGCCCTTCGGTCACGGATTCGGACGTAAACAAATACTTATCCATATTTATCTCCTTGATTGGATTTTCAAAGGTTATTTCGGCATAAAATCCTAAAATTTTTATTTTAACTGAAATCGCATATTTAAGCAAAGCAAAAAATATCTGCAAAAACCGGAATACTTAGAACACCCCGGCGCATATGTCAATACACGAATTTGACTGCTTTATTGGCGCGATCGGCTTCAACACGCATCGCTTAGGTGAAATTTAACTTCTGAATCCACCCGAATTGGTTCTTGACACGCTTTTTGTCATTGGATATGTAAAGCGAACGGAGGAAATCTTTGAATTTACTCAAACGATTGGATCTGTGGGGAAGCACTCGTTTGAGATCATTCGAAGAAACCTGAACCTATTCCAACTGCAGCACTCTTCGGCATGCGCATCCCTGTTCATTTTCGCTGCGACACCGCAGCAGGCTGACTGGCTATTGCCCGGACCGACATCTACCCGCTCAAGCGGATGACCTCTTCAAAGACAACAAAACGTATCTTTAGCGTTAGGCCGTAAGAAGCATTTTTACCTTCTAAATTTAGTGCTCAAACAAAAAATTACAACCTGAAGTGGTGCGTGATCCCTTTTGCATTTCCAAGTGTAGTTTCCAACCCGGTGATCGAGATTGGCGAACATCAACCAGAAACCAGAAGAAAGGAGGGCGGTCATATGAGGCTTAACCGACGGGAGTTCATCCAGATCTCTGGGGCGACGGCCGCAGGTCTGGCGTTAAGCAGCTGCGCGGGCAAAGGCGGTCTGTTTGCGCCGGCCGAGCAAGCCAAAGCGCTTGAGATCAAGGATGCCAAAGAAACCACCACCATCTGTCCTTACTGCGCGGTGGGCTGCGGTGCCATCGTGCATACCTCCAAAAGCGGTGACAGGCGTGCCATCAACATCGAGGGCGATCCGGGCCATGTGATCAACCGCGGCTCGTTGTGTTCAAAGGGCGCGGCGCTGCGGCAACTGTCTGAAAACAATGAACGCATCACCCATCCAATGTACCGGGCCCCGTATGCCAAGGAATGGAAAAAAGTTTCCTGGGATTGGGCCCTTACGGAGATCGCCAAACGCGTGAAAGCCACCCGCGACGCCACCTTTGAAGCCCGAAATTACGACGGCATGATCGTCAACCGCACCACGGGCATCGCCTCGGTGGGGTCTGCAGCCATCGACAACGAAGAGTGCTGGATTTACCAGGCCCTGTTGCGGGCCGCCGGGCTGGTTTATATCGAACATCAGGCCCGTATCTGACACAGCGCCACTGTTGCGGCTCTGGCAGAGTCGTTCGGACGCGGCGCGATGACCAATCACTGGATAGACATCAAAAACAGTGATTGTATTATTATCATGGGCAGCAATGCTGCTGAAAACCATCCCATTTCCTTCAAATATGTTGCCGAGGCCCAGCAAAACGGGGCCAAGCTGATCAGCGTTGACCCGCGCTTTACGCGCACATCGGCTAAGGCCGACATCTACGCCCCCATGCGTTCGGGAACCGATATTGCCATTTTAGGCGGGATGATCAAATACATCATTGACAACAACCTCTACAACAAAGAATACGTAGCGGCTTACACCAACGCCCCGTTTATCGTGGGAACGGATTACAAATTTGATGATGGACTGTTTGCCGGCTACAACAAACAGACGCGGTCATATGACAAGAAAAAATGGGCCTTTGAGATGGATGCCAACGGGGTTCCGAAAATGGACCGCAGCTTACAGCATCCCCGCTGCGTCTTTCAGATTTTAAAGAAACACTTTTCCCGCTACGATACCGCCCTGGTGTCGAAGATCAGCGGCACCCCGGAGGCCGACCTGATCAAAATTTATGAAACTTACAGCGCCACCGGTGCCAGGGGCAAGGCCGGTACCATCATGTACGCCATGGGCTGGACCCAGCACACCGTGGGGACCCAAAATATCAGGACCATGGCCATTATTCAGCTGCTGCTGGGCAATATGGGCGTAGCCGGCGGAGGTGTGAATGCACTGCGTGGCGAATCCAACGTGCAGGGCTCCACCGACCATTGCCTGCTGTGGCACATCTGGCCCGGCTATCTGGCAACCCCAAGTGCTTCAAACGTTTCACTGGCGGCTTACAACAAGGCGCGAACCCCTGTAAGCAAGGATCCGCTATCCGCCAACTGGTGGCAGAATTATCCCAAGTATTCTATCAGTCTGCTTAAATCGTTTTTCGGTGAAAACGCCACCCCCAGAAATGATTTTGGCTATGATTGGCTGCCCAAAGTCGATGACGGCAAACATTATTCCTGGCTGGATCTGTTTGACGAGATGTACAAGGGCAGCTTTCAGGGCTTTTTTGCCTGGGGTCAGAACCCGGCCTGCAGCGGGGCGCATGCGGGCAAAAACCGCGAAGCCATGAAAAGTCTGGATTGGATGGTCAATGTCAACATTTTCGACAATGAGACCGGCTCCTTCTGGCGCGGCCCGGGCATGGATCCTGCCAGGATCAAGACCGAGGTATTTTTCCTGCCCGCAGCGGTATCGGTTGAAAAAGAAGGCTCCATTACCAACAGCGGCCGCTGGAGCCAGTGGCGCTACCAGGGCCCCAAACCCCTGGGCAACAGCCGTCCCGACGGTCAGATCATCATGGAACTGGGCAACAAAATTAAGGCCCAGTACAAAGACGGCGGTGTCTTCCCGGAGCCCATCCGCAACCTCAAGTGGGATTATCTGACCAAAGGCGAGTACGATCCGCATAAAGTGGCCAAAGAGATTAACGGCTATTTCTTAGAAGATGTGACCGTTAGAGGCACCGTCTATAAAAAGGGCACGCTGGTCCCCAGCTTTGCATTTCTGCAGGCCGACGGCTCCACCTCTTCGGGCAACTGGCTGTATTGCAACAGTTACACCGAAAAGGGCAACATGGCCGCCCGCCGCGGCACCAAGGATGCGTCCAACAACATCGGACTGTATCCGGAGTTTTCCTGGTGCTGGCCGGTTAACCGGCGAATCATTTACAACCGCGCCTCGGTCGATCTGAAGGGGCAGCCCTGGGATAAGGCGCAGTGGGTCATCAAATGGGATGGATCGAAATGGGCAGGCGGAGATGTGCCCGATGGCGGCTGGCCGCCACTGGGAAGCTATGAAAATCCCAATCCCAAATCCAGACATGCCTTTATCATGCGCAAGCACGGCCATGGGCAGATATTCGGTCCGGGTCGCGCCGACGGGCCTTTACCGGAGCATTACGAACCCATGGAATGCCCGGTAGAGAAAAACCTTATGAGCGGCACCTATACCAATCCCACCGCAGCAATATATGGAACAAAGGCCGACGTTTATAAAACCTGTGATCCGCGCTATCCGTTTGTGGGCACCACCTACCGCCTGGTGGAACACTGGCAGACCGGCGTAATGACCCGGCATCAGCCCTGGCTGCTGGAAATGCAGCCCCAGGTGTTTGTGGAGATGAGCGAAGAGCTGGCCGAGCTCAAAGGCATCAAAAACGGCGAGCGCGTGCTGGCCACCTCCGCCCGTGGTAAGCTGGAGTGCACCGCTATCGTAACCAAACGGCTCAAACCGCTTAAGGTATCGGGCCAGCTGGGAAGCGTCGTGCATCAGGTGGGATTCCCGTGGTGTTACGGATGGCAAAAGCCGGAAAGCGGCAAAGAGGAAAGCGCCAATCTGCTGACACCTTCCACCGGTGATCCCAACACCCGCATTCCGGAAACCAAGGCCTTTATGGTCAACATACAGAAGATATAAAAGGAGGTGATCGCATGAGTAAGTCATTTTTTATCGATACCACATTATGTACGGCCTGCAGGGGCTGTCAGGTCGCCTGCAAGCAATGGCATGATCTTCCCGCAGAAGAAACCACCAACCGTGGGACTTACCAAAACCCGGCCGATCTCTCCTTTGATACCTACAAGCTGGTCAGGATGAGCGAAACCGTCATCGGGGGACAGCTTAGATGGCTGTTTTTTCCAGAACAATGCCGGCACTGTATTGAAGCCCCCTGCCTTGAAACCGCCGGGGATCCAACCGCCATATACTATGATGAGCCCACCGGCGCCGTGCTTTACACTTCGGAAACCAGAAACCTGAATGCGGGCGAGATCAAATCATCCTGTCCGTATAACATTCCGCGCAATGGACCCGAAGGTGTGCTGGCCAAGTGCGATATGTGCTATGACCGGGTCCAGGCCGGGATGGAGCCGGCCTGTGTCAAGACCTGTCCGACCGGTACGATGAATTTCGGGAACCGCCAGGAGATGCTGGATCTGGCTCACAAGCGCCTGGCCGTCCTTAAAAGGACCCATCCCGAAGCCATGTTGCTGGATCCTGACGACATCCGAGTCATTTTTATGGTCGCCTATGATCACAGGCTTTACCATGATTTTGCGGTGGCCTCAAATACCAATCATGGTATTTCCAGGCAGGTGGCGTTAAAAAGAATGTTACGCCCTTTAAGGCATCTGGCATCGCATCTGCTGTAAAAACAGCCGGATGAAATATTGAATAAAAAAGGGGAGATGGCTTTACCCGCTCCCCTTTTTTATTCTGAAAAGATGTGATAGGCTCGTAATGGGTTTTATAGCTCGAAAAGGCCAGGATTTTGGCACAAAAGTCGTGTTCAATATGGTTTCAGGTGTCAGGAAGATACAGAGGACAGAAAACAGAAGACAGATGTCAGATGACAAAGGGCTGATTATTTCTGTTTTCTGACATCTGACTTCTGCCGTCTGTTATCTGAAACATAGGACAGGACCGTGTTTTGCGAGTGACTTGCGGGACATGAAAACATGACAAAAGGAGATTAAATGACTGACAATTTGGCCACCACCCCGGATCAGGTCCAACAGGCCGCGGCGGCACTGAAAAAACTGAAGCCGAATTATTTTGATATTTTGGATTATTACCAACAGATCTTTGTGGCCCAGGAAGAATCCAGGATCCGGCTTAAAATTGAACCGATCAAGATCAAAGCAGAAATCCTGGCAGCCAAAAAAAATGATCAATTTCCCCTCATCAACATTTCAGAATTCGTCATCGATAAAAATGCAGCCGCCAGCCTTCTAACAAGGATCTGCCAGATAGCCGAGGACGCCAAGGTTGCCATGGCGGGGGCGGCCGGGGTGATTCGGAAAAAAATCGCGTCCGACGTTCTGGCTCCCGGTGATGTTTTTTCCAATCTTTTAAAAGGGGAAGACACCTTTTTCAACAAGGTTGAGAGCGAACTTGATGTCGACAAAAAGATCCTTTCATTGCTTGCTTATAACAGCCTGAAGCCATCTTTGATGCATTGCGCCCTGCAGCTTTCTTCCTACCTGGATGACGACAGCGTATGGGATAAAGGGTATTGCCCTATATGCGGGAGCACACCCGGGTTTTCAATGTTCGAAGATGAAGGCAGCCGCTTTTTATCATGCAGTTTTTGCTGGTACGGGTGGTCGGCGCCAAGAATTTATTGTCCATTTTGCGATAACAGGAACAGTGATACCCTGCATTACTTCTACAGCGAGCAGGAAAAAGATTATCGAATTGACGTCTGTGATAGTTGCAAAACTTACATTAAAGCCGTTGATACGCGCAAGGCCGACCGTATTATTTATCCGCCTTTGGAATTTGTGGCCACCTTGCATCTTGACATCAAAGCTCAGGAGATGGGTTTTAAAAGCGGTATTCCGCTGGAACTGAAGTAAGGGGTTCATAGGTTCAGGGTGCTGCGTTCAGCGCTTTAAAAACGAATCCAACGTGTCATTGAACCTTTGAACCTATAAAATCTAAACCCTGGAACCCTGAACCTTTGATTATGAACCGACTTATTTTAAAATACGCACCATTCCTGATTCTGATTGCCATCCTGCCGTGGGCATCCAACGGACAGGCCCAAAATAAGACCGCAAGCCCGCCCGGAGGCCCGGGTCGGTCTGTTAAGGATGTGGTTACCCTGGAAACGGCCTGGTCGGTTGACCGCGCTCAGCCGGGACAAGCGGTCGCACTGGCCATTGTGGTTGATATTAAAGACGGATTTCACATCAATGCCGATCTTGGCCAGATCCAGCCCTTTGAAGATTTCAAACCCTATCCCACCAGCGTTCAGGTTGTCGCTGCCAGCGAGGGCGTCACCATAGAAACCGCACGGTTTCCGCCGGCAAAACCGATTAAGGTCAGCTATTCCAGCGGTGCGCTGATGTCATTTGAAGGCCGTGCGATTATCTACCTGCCGATGAAACTGGACGAACTGATAGAGCCGGGATCGATCGCGCTGGAAATAAGGGTGGAATATCAAGCATGTGCGGATCGCTACTGCCTTTTTCCACAGAAGCAACTATTGAAAGAAACGCTTGCCGTAGTCGCATCCGGAGTTCGCACATCAACAATAAATGCAGACCTGTTTGCCAATCTCTTCTCCGGAGCGACGGCTTCACCTACCGGGGTGGTGGACTTCGATCTCTTTGGATGGGATTTTTCCATCGATACCTCATCCGGATTCGGATTGATCGTCCTGCTGCTCACAGCCGCTTTGGGTGGCCTGTTGCTGAACCTCACCCCATGCGTCCTGCCGCTGATTCCGATTAAGATCATCAGTTTATCCCATGTGGCCCAAAATCGAAAAAAATGTTTTTTTCTGGGGCTGGCAATGTCCATGGGGGTGCTGGCGTTTTGGACCGGCCTTGGCATCCTGATCGCTCTGGCCACCGATTTTACCGCCACCAACCAATTGTTCCAGTATCCGGCCTTTACGATCCTGGCGGGTGTCATCATAGGGATCATGGCCCTGGGCATGTTTGGTTTTTTTTCGGTGCGTCTGCCCCAGTTCATCTATATGATCAATCCCCAGCAGGACAGTCCTCAGGGATCTTTCGCACTGGGTGTCCTGGCAGCCGTTTTGTCGACACCCTGTACAGCCCCCTTTATGGGAGCCGCGGCCGCATGGGCAGCAACGCAGATGCCGTTGACAACCCTGGTCACTTTTGCCGCCATCGGCGGGGGGATGGCGCTGCCGTATCTAATTCTCTCGGCTTTTCCCAATCTGGTCGACCGCATGCCGAAAGCAGGGCCCGCCAGCGAGCTGATCAAGCAGGTCATGGGCCTTTTTATGCTGGCGGCAGCAGCTTATTTCTTGGGCGTTGGCATCAGTGCACTTTTAAGTAAACCGCCCAATCCACCCCGCAAGATTTTCTGGTGGCCGGTAATGGGTCTGGTTGCAGCCGGAGGGGCCTGGCTGGCCTACCGCACGATACGCCTGGCCTCGAAAAAGATAATCAGAGCGATTTTCGCCACGCTGGGTATAATTTTGATGGCTTTGCCGATCTGGGGGGCTATGAGACTGTCCAGTGAGGGGCCGATTGACTGGGTTTATTACACTCCCGAACGTTTCGAAACGGCCCTTAGCCAGGATAAAATTGTGGTGATGGATTTTACGGCCGAATGGTGTTTAAACTGCAAAGCGCTCGAAGAAAGTGTTCTGCACGATCGAAAAATCATTGATCTGCTGGCTGATGAAGATATCATGCCGATGAAGGTCGACATCACCGGCAACAACCCCGCCGGAAAGGCAATGCTCAAAACGGTCGGCAGTCTGACCGTACCCCTGCTGGTGGTCTTCTCTTCGCAGGGCAAGCCGGTTTTTAAAAGTGACTTTTACACGGTGAATCAGGTCTTGAAGGCGGTGGAGCGGGCGGGTAAAACCAAAGAATCTATTTCCGCAGATTAATTAATTCGTCATTTAGATAAATGGTTTTCCCAAAACTCGATGGCGTGTTCGATCCACCCCTCGGCATCCGAACCAACACCGAGCCCAAAACCATGACCGGCATTCTTATATTTACGATACTCGACTTCTATTCCGGCGTTTCTCAAGTTCTCAACGCGTCTATCAACCACTGATACATTAACGATTCTATCATCCTCACTTACCGTAATAAAAACTGGAGGATAGTTTTCAGAAAAGCTTGTATGACCGGTATAAGCAATGACGACAATACGCGGTTTAGGAAGATCATAACCTCCAAAGCTGGCAGTTCCATTTAAGGCAATATTACCTACCATCCTTGCGCCAGCCGAACTACCCCATAAGGAATAATCTTCAGTGCTGACTTCAAACGTTTCCGCTTTCTTAAAAATATAAGATATGGCTGCCGCCAAGTCTTCGGTGGCCCTTAACCCACCCCCCACG
>Ga0209536_100000172_pt1 | contig 98693 bp, 83 predicted proteins | sample DeeMarSeWOR28_12_FD_187461 | JGI IMG/M metagenome (GOLD analysis project Ga0209536, IMG submission 187461) | Marine sediment microbial communities from White Oak River estuary, North Carolina - WOR-2-8_12 (SPAdes) (version 2) | ecosystem: Environmental > Aquatic > Marine > Intertidal zone >... | reverse complement strand
ACCGAGGAGTACGCGACGAGCTTCTTCAGGTCCGGCTGTACCATGGAAACGAGTGCACCGTAGATGATCCCGATTACGCCGAGTCCGGCCAGGTACGGAAGGAATGCGAGCGTTGCCCCCGGAAAGAGAGGCAAAGAGAACCGGACCAACCCATAGGTCCCCATCTTCAGCAGGATGCCGGCGAGGATCACGCTGCCCGCCGTGGGCGCCTGCACATGGGCGTCAGGGAGCCACGTGTGGAGCGGGAAGATGGGCACCTTGATCGCGAAGCTGAGCGTGAACGCAAGGAACATCCACGACTGGATTCCCATGGGGATGGCCGGCGCCACCTCGTAGAGCTTTAGGAGATTCGTCGTGAACATGCCGCCCGGTTGCATCGAAGCATAGTACCCCAGCCAGATGATGGCAACGAGCATCAGGAGACTTCCCACTATCGTGTAGAGGAAGAACTTCACCGCTGCGTAGATCCTCTCTTTCCCTCCCCATATACCGATGATGAAGTACATCGGTATGAGCATGAACTCCCAGAAGACGTAGAACAGGAACATGTCAAGCGCCATGAAGACCCCGAGCGTTCCGACCTCGAGGAGCAGCATGAAGGCGACATACCCCTTCAATCGGTCGCGGATAGAGTCCCACGATGCAAGGAGAGCGATAGGCGTGAGAAAGGCCGTCAGGAGCACGAGCAGCAGCGAAATGCCGTCGATGCCGATGTGGTACGAGATATCAAGGGTCGGTATCCAGGCGTAGCTCTCGACGAACTGCATTCCGGGGTTGGTTTCATCGAAGAGAAGAAAGAGCCACACTGAAAGGAGAAACGCCAAGACCGAGGAGATAATTCCGACCAGCTTGATGGCCGAAGAGGCCTCCCTCCTAAGGAACAACACCACTAAGGCTCCAACCAACGGGAGAGCGAGTATTGCTGTAAGTATGTTTCCTTCACCCATGAACTATCGCACGGTCGTTATGTACGGGAGCGCCTAGCCGGCTATAAGCCAGGCGATGGCTGCGACGACCCCCAGGAGAAAAATGAAGATGTATGTCTCGGTGACACCGGTCTGGACGAGGCGCATGGCTGTGCTCGCCCAGCCGAAGAAGCGGCCTGTTGCGTTCACCAGCCAATCGATGACACCGACGTCAATCCCTTTCCAGAGGAGCCTCTCTGATCCCTTCACCACGGGTTGTATAACGGTTGCGTCATAGATCTCGTCAACATAGTACTTGTTGAGCAGCATCCTGTAGGCGCGGGCGGCTTTCTGGCTCAGACGTTCGGGAAGATCCTTTCGCTTCAGGTAGAACTGCCGGGCCACGTACACACCCCCCAGGGCTACCACGACGGAGAGGGCCATCAGGAGGTACTCAGTCGGGTGCACCGTGTGGGCCGAGTGGGCAAGCTTCTCCTCTGCCGGTGCGAACACCGGTTCAAGCCAGTGCTCGATGGCGTTCCCCCCCCCCAGACTCGCGGGAATGCCCACCACGCCGCCAACGACCGAGAGGAGGGCAAGGAGGATGAGAGGAACCGTCATCGTTCGTGGCGCTTCGTGGGGATGCATTTCTGGCCCCCAACGGGCCTCGCCCTCAAAGGTCAGGGAGACGAGGCGGAACATATAGAATGCGGTGAGCGCCGCCCCCAGGAGGCCGATGAGCCAGAGAACCCACTCCCCTGAATCAAAAGCCTTCCAGAGAATCTCGTCCTTACTGAAGAAACCCGAGAGAGGTGGGATACCTGCAATGGCAACCGCACCAATGAGAAACGTCCAGTAGGTTACCGGTAGGTGCGACTTGAGCCCGCCCATTTTCTGGATATCCTGCTCGTCGCGCATTGCATGGATGACCGCACCGGATCCGAGGAACAACAGGGCTTTGAAGAACGCGTGTGTGAGGACATGGAAAATCCCGGCTGCGAAAGCCCCGACACCGAGCGCAAGAAACATGTAGCCGAGCTGGCTGATGGTGGAGTAGGCAAGCACCTTTTTGATATCGTTCTGTACGAGGCCGATGGTTGCGGCAAATAGTGCGGTACCTGCACCGATCACCGCGACAACCTCCAGCGTGATGGGAGCAAGAGCGTAGAGTATCGAGCAGCGGGCAACCATGTACACACCGGCTGTGACCATCGTTGCTGCGTGGATGAGCGCGCTCACGGGGGTGGGGCCGGCCATGGCATCGGGGAGCCAGACATAGAGTGGAATTTGGGCGGACTTCCCCGTCGCTCCCACGAAGAGGGCAAGCGTGATAATGACGAGCGCCGTCGATCCGATCTCAAACGAAGCTGCCTGTGCAAAGACGGACTGAAACTCGATGCTGCCGAAGGTCACGAAGATGAGGAAGATACCGAGCAGGAACCCGACATCACCAATGCGGTTGACGACGAAGGCTTTCTTCGCCGCGTCCCCGGTGGTACCCCTGTCGAATTTCTTCTCAAACCAGAAGCCAATCAGTAAGTAAGAACAGAGACCCACGCCTTCCCAGCCCAGGAACAGGAGGAGGAAATTGTCCGCAAGGATCAGGTTGAGCATGGCGAAGATGAAGAGATTCATGAAGGAGAAGAACCTTGCAAAACCCGGATCCCCATGCATGTAGCCAATGGAGTAGACATGGATGAGAAAACCGACCCCCGTGACAATGAGCATCATTGTCACCGAGAGCGGATCAATCACGTAGGAGATCGAGCTCGTGAACGCGCCGGCGGAAATCCACTCATAGACCGTTACCGTAATGGCGCGATCATCAACCGGACGGCCCAGCAGGTGCCCAAAGAGGAAGACAGCAACGAGAAACGCGATGCCCACGGTCCCGCTCCCCAGCGCACCAATGAGACCTTCCCGCTTGATCCTCCATCCGAAGAGGCCGTTGAGGAGAAATCCCACAAGGGGCAGGACGATCGCTATGATCACCAGAACCGAGTTCATGTGTGGAGGGTTACCACTTCAGAATGTTGATCTCGTCGATGTTTACCGTCTGCTTGTTCCGGTAGAGTGCTATGATGATTCCCAGTCCGATGGCCGCCTCGGCTGCAGCGACTGCCATGACGAAGAACACCATGGCCTGTCCTGTGATCGATCCGTGGAATGCTGCGAAGGCAACCAGGGACAGGTTCACGGAGTTGAGCATGAGTTCGATGCACATGAAGACCACGATGGCGTTTCGCCGCGTGAGGACCCCTGCAACACCTATGACGAACAGGACGGCACTCAACACCAGGTAGTATGGCAGCGGTATGCCCATGGTCGTTACGCTTTCCGTTCTCGTCGCTTCGCCAGAACCACAGCTCCGACGATCGCTGCGAGTAGCAACAGTGAGGTAATCTCAAAGGGGAACACGTACTGCCCGAACAGTGCTGAACCCATGCTTTCCACTGTTCCGACGTCTGCTGCCTCCGGATGCAGGGCCGGGGGGGTCCCCTCACTCCCGATTCCGAGGAAGATGTAGAGCATCTCCAGGAGGAACGCTAGAGCTACGGTGATCCCGATCAGCATGCGGAAGTTGATGCGCTCGACGAGCGACCGCTCGTCGCCGAGGTTGAGGAGCATAATGACGAAGACGACCAGCACCATGATTGCCCCAGCGTACACGACAATTTGGAGGACGGCAAGGAGCTGTGCGCGGAGGATAAGGTAGAGGGCAGCTAGGCTGAAGAAATTCGCTATCAGGTAGATGGCACTCACGACCGGATTGCGCTGAACCACCATGAGCACGGCTGAGGTAATGGCGAAGGCCGCGAGGAAGAAGAAAATCAGAGGTTCTGCAGTCACCGGTACATTACAGGATTGGAGAGGGTCTTAGAGAGAAGCGAACGCATGATACGTGAAAATCCTTTCAGAATCAATAAAAGTAGTAATGAAATCCCACCTGGGGCAACGGCAGCACGTTTCCGTCGGAGAAGTAGCAGAAGAGGATTTCCCCGGTGCCGTGGAACCCGCCTCCGAGGTAGAGTTCCCCGCCCACCCCGAGGCCCAGGCGTGCGGGTCCGTCCAGGGAGTTCTCTCCCGATTTCCCAGAGTGATAGTATCCCCCTGCAGCCACGATGAAGACCCGATCGGTTTCCTTACGCATCAAGTCGAACTGGAATTCCACCCCCACCGCGTAGGAGAGCTCCTCGTCCACCTTGATGATACCCCCTGTGAGCTGATAGCTGAAACGCCCCGGGAAATGATGTCGAAAACTCAGGCCTATTCCCGAGACAGGACCTGCAGCGATGCCGATGCCGAACACACTCCGATTCGGTGAACTCCCCGCCCTGTCGGGAGGAAGCGATGCCTGGGCGTGGACGTTCCGCGCCAGCCCGCTCAGGAGCAGGAGGAGGAGAGTTGGTGTTGCGAGTACGGCTCTCAAGGTCTTCGAGCCCATTGGATGATCTCCCAAAGCTTCGGCGTTTTGCCGGTTGACAGAATGGCAATTCTGAAGATCCTCCCCGCCGTCACCATGGCAACGTAGATGGAGACGGCCATCAGCGCTATGGTCGAGAGGATCTCCCAGAGCGGGGGTGTCTGGATGGGAATGCGCAGCGCCATCATGGTCGGAGTGAGAAACGGGATGTAGGTCATGATCTTCAGCCAGCCGGCGTCGGGCGTCTTTATCGCCGGAATCGCCAACACGATGGGGACAATCAGGAAAATCACGAGATACGACGTCACCTGCTGAGCCTCCTGCTCTGTGGTCAAGGGAGACCCCGCTGCAATGAACACCGCTGCATAGAAGAGGTATCCCAGAACGAAATAGACCGCCAGGAGAAGGGCCTGTCCCGGAGCGATGAAGTCCAGGCCGAACGACCTGCTCATGGCAATCCCGATGAGCGCCCAGAATCCCATCTGCGTCAGGCCCAGGCCGCTCAGCCCCAAAACCTTTCCCGCCATCAGCTCTGTCGGCGAGCAGGACGAAACAAGCACCTCCACGATGCGGTGAGACTTCTCCTCGATGACGCTTCTGACGAGAAGCTGGCCGGAAGTGACGATGAGAAAGAAGAGCATCATGAGGAACAGGTAGGCGGAAAAGAACACCTTCATGAACCCCGAGTCCTCTTCTTCCCCCGCCTCGGAGAGCTTGATTGTCCGGACATCCAAATTGACCTGAAGCTTCGCAAGGATCTTTGGATCGAGACCGAGTGCGGCGGACCGTTCTTCCGCAATGATTTCCTGCAGGGTCTCCTTCACCCGTTGAGCGATACGGAAGTCCCCGACAGCATTTGAACGGTACTCCACGACGGAGTCCGAGAGGATTGTCTTTGGCAGCAGGCAATAACCTTCGATTTCGTCTTCCACCAACCTCCTGTTTGCATCCCTGATAGCTGCCTCCATGTCCAGCTCGTGCCCGATTCCCAGCGGCAGAACGACGTAGTTCGGCTGGCCATTGTCTAGTGAATAGCGCTTCTGCATCCGGGTGGCGAACGGTATGGCGATGTCTCCATTTTGATCGATCACTCCCAGGATCTTTGTGATCTGGTCTTCCTGAGTCGCGAACAGCCCGGGGAGAACACCCATCCCCACCATGATGACTGGAGTCAGGAAGAGACCGATGAGAAACGCTTTGCTACGGATCTTCTCCATGTACTCCCAGCGCGCGACTATCAGGACCTTCATCATGAACCGTTCTTCCCCTGCGCAAGATGCTCATCCTGGCGACCCACCGTCTGCACGAAAATGGAGTGCAGTGACGGCTCACGGAGTTCGAGCTTTCGCAGCTCCAGATTCCGGTTGATCCGTTCGACGATGTTCTGGATCCTTGCCCCTTTGCCCAGGTCGAGTTCAGCACTGTTCTCGTAGAGGATTGCACGGTCGACGCCGGGGAGCGCAGGGAGAAACCTCCCGTCTCCGTCGAATTCCAGGTGGAGAGAATTCCTCCCGTACCTCTTCTTCACCTCGCGTACAGTCCCGGCGAGGACGACTTTCCCCCTATCGATGAGGCAGAGCGCATCGCTCAGTCGTTCGGCTTGATCCATCTGGTGTGTGGAGAAGACAATTCCCCTCCCCTGCTGTTTCAGTTCCCGCATCACGTCTTTGAAAACGATCTGGTTCACCGGGTCAAGTCCGGAGAAGGGTTCGTCCAGCACAACCAGATCCGGCCAATGGATGATGGAACAGATGAACTGCACCTTCTGCTGATTGCCCCTTGAGAGCTCCTGAATTCTCCTGGATGTCTGGTCGGCGAGGCCGAACCGCTCCAGCCACCGAATCGCCTCCTTCTTGGCCTCACCGTGGGCCATCCCCCTCAGCCCTGCAAAGTAGAGTATGGTATCAAGCAGTTTGCTCTTTCTGTAGAGGCCGCGTTCCTCGGGCAGGTACCCGACCCGGTTCCGTATCTGTTCCGAGAAGGGGCCGCCGTCAAAGGAGATAGTTCCTCCGTCAGGTTTGATGACGTCCAGGATCATTCGGATGGTGGTTGTCTTTCCCGCGCCGTTTGGACCAAGCAGACCGAATATCTCTCCCCTCTCCAAGGCGAATGAGACATCGTCAACAGCCACGACCGTGGAGTACTCTTTCCTCAGGTGTTCGACGCGCAGCATGGTTGTGAGCTGTCAGGGGCTATGGAGTCAGACGGTATATCATACGGGGAAACGGGACGGTCTCCCTGACGTGATCCAGACCGCAGATCCAGGAGACGGTTCTCTCGATTCCCAGTCCGAAGCCCGAATGTGGTACGCTTCCGTACCGCCGCAGGTCCAGGTACCACTCAAAAGCTTCGCGGGGCAGGCCGTGCTCTTCGAGCCGGGTCTCGAGCAGATGCAGGTCATCCTCCCGCTGGCTTCCGCCGATGATCTCTCCGTATCCTTCCGGCGCCAGGACATCCACTGCAAGCGAGAGTTTTGGGTTCTCAGGATCACGTTTCATGTAGAAGGCTTTCGTCTCGGCCGGATACCTGTGAACCATCACCGGTCTGTCGAACTGTTCGGAAATTACCGTCTCGTCCGTTCCCCCGAAGTCCTTTCCCCATTCGAACGGGATCCCCTTCTCCGTGAGGATTGCCACTGCCTGATCGTAGGTAATCCGCGGTAGAGGCTTCTTCACGTTTTCCAGGTATGTGGTGTTTCGCTCCAGGGCTTTCAGCTCAGCGCTCTTGTGGTGCAGGACCGACTGAACGACATACTCCAAGAATTCCTCCGCGAGATCCATGTCACCATCCAGGTCGCAGAAAGCGACCTCCGGCTCCACCATCCAGAACTCCGTCAAATGACGGCGGGTTTTGGACTTCTCGGCCCGGAACGTCGGGCCGAATACATAGACCTTCCCAAACGCCATTGCCCCCGCTTCCGCATAGAGCTGACCCGACTGTGTCAGGAAGGCTTTGCCGAGATCGAAGTAGTCGGTTTCGAAGAGGGTTGATGTCCCCTCGCATGCAGCCGGGGTGAGGATTGGTGCATCCAGGAGAACGAATCCCCTGTCGTCGAAAAACTCGCGGATGGATTTGATGATCTGATGCCGGATGTGCAGCACGGCGTGCTGGCGACTGGAACGCAGCCAGAGGTGCCTGCGATCCATGAGGAATTCGATTCCGTGTTCCTTTGGCGTGATCGGGTAGTCGGCTGCAATCTGGATCACCTCAAGAGCGGATACCTCCATTTCGTAGCCTCCCGGTGCCCTGGCATCGGCTCGCACCGTTCCCCGCATGAGGAGCGACGACTCCTGCGTCAGGGCCTCGAACTGCTGGAACAGATCATCGGGAACCGCCCCTTTCACCATAACACCCTGGACTAGGCCGGTCCCGTCCCGCAGCACCAGGAACCGGATCTTTCCCGAGGATCTCTTGTTGTAGAGCCATCCGTGAAGCGTGACTTCTTCTCCCACATGCCGGGAGAGATCTGCGACGTAGGTTCGATTCATCAGACTGTGACCCCGCATTGAGATAACGGATCGCAAAACCGTGTGAATATAACAAAGTTGCACAACCCTTACAACGTCGTGCACAAAAAAGCCCTGATCCAGAGGCGGACTCAGGGCACATCAGATGGGATGGTCATTGTTCCCTTCTAGCTCATCGCGAGCATTCTCTCGATCGGTCGCCGCGCCCTCTCCATGAGGGCTGGTTCCAGCCGTATCTCGGGCGTTCGATCGCGCATGCAGTGGTAGAGTTTTTCCATAGTGTTCAGCTTCATGTAGGGGCATTCGTTGCAGGAGCAGTCCCCGTCAGGAGGAGCGGGAATGTACTCCCTGTCGGGGGCCAGCCGCTTCATCTGGTGAAGAATGCCGGGCTCGGTGGCCACGATGAATTTATGTGAGGACGAATCCTGAACGTGTTTCAGGAGTGCACTCGTCGACCCGATAAAGCTGGCCTCCTCCAGGACCGCTTCCTCGCACTCGGGATGAGCTATCAACTCAGCGTCGGGATGCTGGAGCTGCAGCTGAATGATCTTCTTGAGACTGAACGTCTCATGAACCACGCAGGTCCCCTCCCAGAGGAGCATGTCGCGCCCCGTTCTTCGGATGAGGTACTTCCCCAGATTCCGATCGGGTGCAAAGATAATGGGCTGCTCGGGTGGTATCTGCAGGATGATCTTCTCCGCGTTGCTAGAGGTGCAGATGATGTCACTCTCCGCCTTCACTTCAGCCGAACAGTTTATGTAGGTTATGGAGAGGTGATCGGGGTGCTGGGCCCGGAATGCCCTGAACAGGGGTGCGGGGCAGCCCTCGGCAAGGGAGCAGCCAGCGTCGAGGTCGGGAAGGAGCACTTGGAGCTCTGGGTTCAGTATCTTGGCCGTCTCAGCCATAAAGTGGACGCCGGAGAAAACGATGACATCGGCATCGGTGGTAGCCGCACGTCGCGACAGATCCAGGCTGTCCCCCGTGAAGTCAGCCACATCCTGGATTTCTGATTCCTGGTAGTAGTGGGCGAGAAGAACGGCCCTCATTTGAGCCTTGAGCCGCAGTATCTCCTCGCGGTAGTCAACTCTCTGCGCTGTAAGCATAGCCTCACCTGCCTAAATCTAGCCAGACCATCCCTCAGCTTCAAGCTCTTCGTCGGTCCGGACCGGGAGCACGTAGCATTTCACGAGCAATGCGCAACACGGTGCCTGCCTCTATCTCGCCTATATCTGAGGTCTCGCTCTTAATGTAACGATGGAACGGGCCCAGGGGTGCCCACTGGCGGGGGTCAGTCGGGCCAAACAGGGAAAGAACGGGCGTTCCAACACCAGCTGCTACGTGCATTATTCCGGTGTCATTTGAGATCAGAAGATCTACATATCTGAGAAGCGATGCAACTTGTCTAATAGGCTGATTATGAATAACTTGCACCCATCCAGATAAACCGTTTTCAACAACTCCCACTTCCTCCCCATCCATCGGACCTGAGGTGATGACGACAAGTGCGTCAAACTCCCGGGAAAGCTTCTTCACTACCTCGGCAAACCTCGCGGCCGGCCACCGATTGGCGGGCTTTCCTGCTCCGGGATGGACTCCGATTGTCATTCTCTTCGGACCCTTCCAGATTGCCAGCTGCTCCCTCCCCCATCTCATTTCCTCTTCCGACAACGTGATTTCGAGTGAGAGGTCCCCGGGGGGGGCTGCGTAACTCCCCATGACATCGGCGTTTCGAAGCGTCTGGTGACGCTCAGGGGTGTCTCTCCAGTCCAGATCGACTGACTGGGTGAAGAGAAAGCCGGAGGGGTTCTTAGCGCCATCCAGGGAGCGCGCTCCGATTCGGAACGCCGCTCCCGACAGGTAGGCCAGGAAATCACTTGTGAGGGAGGTGGAAACAGTGGACGGTACAATGGCGAGTTCAAACTTCCGGGAACGAATCTCTCTGAGATCCCTAAGCGCGTTACCTAATCTGAGACCCCGAGATCGTAGATATCTTTCCTTCTCGAAGACCAGAACCTCATCAATGCTCCTGTTCCGGAGCATGATCGCCTCATTGACGGGGCTTGCCATGAGAGAGATGTGCGCCTCAGGGCAGGAGGCCCGAATTGCGCGAAGCAGCGGAGTGACACAGAGCATATCGCCCAGCTGGTTGTGCTGTCGCACAACGAGAATGCGCGAGAAGGAAGACAGGCCAGGGAAATCGACGGAGGGGGTTCGAAGCGCCACTCGAAGGATGGACAGGACCAGTTGCTTCAGCCACCTCTCGAGAGAGCGAAGTGAGGGTTTCATTGTGGTGCAGAACGGGGTGGTCCTTCCTTCTTCTCCTTCGGTGTGATGTCCTCGAAATCTGCTTCCTGGACATCTTTGAACCTTTGCTCCGGCCTCTGCTGCCGGTACTTCTCGCGCAGGTCCTCGAGATTGGGTCGGTCCCGTCCCCCCAGCAATCGCATGGTTACCCGTATGATCCGCCAGAGAATGAAACCCATCACCACAAACAAAAGAATTTTGAAAAACGACATCTCTCAACCCCCTATTTATCCAGCATGGGATTGTAGTATTCCACCGCCGCCCGGGTGGGCCGGAGAATCTGTCGAATCAGGTCCTCGTAATGGTCTCTCTTGTTGACAAAGTCAATCTCCGCACTGTTCACAATGAGCAGAGGGGTTGACTTGTACCGGAAGAAGAAGTAGTTGTATGCCTCATTCAGGTCCCGTATGTATCCTTCAGGCATATCGGCCTCATAGGGCCTCCCACGGGCACCGATATTGTGCATGAGACGTGGGACGCTGCACTGGAGATAGACAACGAGATCGGGTGTTGGAATGTTCCGTTCGATGCTATTGACGAGTGTCTCGTAGAGTTTCAGCTCTTCGTCCTGAAGATTGAGGTACGCGAAGATCTTGTCCTTCTCGAAAATGTAATCGGTAACGAGAAATCTGTGGAACAGATCAGCCTGGAACAGCTCCTGCTGCTGTTTGTACCGGGTGAGAAGGAAGAAGATCTGTGTTTGAAAGGCATAGCGTTCGGGATCCCTGTAGAAGTCCTTCAGGAAGGGGTTCTCCTCAAACTTCTCCAGGACCACCTTTGCCTTGAGCGTCTCTCCGAGCATGCTCGTAAGGGTCGTCTTCCCCGCGCCAATCACTCCCTCTATCGCAATATGGCGGAGTTCAGTTTGCTCGATGAGCTGATCAAGTGACTCACGTTTGACCACGCCTGCTCCGATGCCCTACACCAGAATCTTGTAGGATGTCTTTCTCATACGGCCTTGTCCCGCACACTCCCCTGCCAGTTCCTCCACGGTCAATCCGCTCACGGGATGCACCAGATCGGGAGCGAGTTCCCGGAGCGGAACGAGGACGAACCGGCGGCGTTCAAGTTCAGCATGAGGGACTGACAGATCTTTGTCCTGGTGGACAAGACCGTCGTAGAGGAGGATGTCCAGATCAATCTCTCTGGGGCCCCACCTCTCACGATGGAGGCGCCCGACAGCCTGCTCAATCGCCTGCAGCTCCTCCATCAGCTCGGGGGGTGTGAGACGTGTTTCCACCTCGGCCACAGCGTTCAGGAATGCCGGTTGATCGGTTTTGCCGAAGGGTTCACTCTCGTAGACCGATGAAAACCAGACGACCCGTGTCTCGCGGATCCCCTGAAGTTGGACTGCGGCCTTGGTCAAATAACCGTGCCTGTCTCCTATGTTCGACCCGAGGCCGATGAATACTCTGTACTGCTTCATCGTTTCCTGGCGAGCTCTACCTCGACATAGTCAACCACCCCCCGCACCGGCGGGTGGGGCTTGCGGACGCGAACAACCACACGTTCGATATTGTAGAACTCCCGCAGCAGGCCCTTTGCGATGGTGTTCGCAAGCGCTTCGAGGAGATGGAATTTCTTCTCGAGGACCACATTCTGTATGCAGGAGTAGACCTTTTCGTAATCGACCGTCTTCCGCAGCGAATCGCTTTCAGCAGCCGGCATGAGGTCACAGTAGAGCTGAACATCGCATTCGAACTTCCCGCCGAGGTTCTGCTCATCTTCTCCCGCGCCATGGTAGGCGTAGAACACCGCGTTCTTCAGTCGGATGACGCTGAGATCATCCATAGAACCTCGCCGTGGGAAGGGTCGTGACGAATATAGCCATTGGGGGTCCGAGAGTCAAACCGGAAGACTCTCCAGTGCACGGTCTATCCTCCGTATGCACTTCTCCCTTCCCAGCACTTCCATCAGCTCAAACAGGCCGGGGCCATGTCCGGCTCCCGTCAGCGCGAGACGAAGCGGGTGGATGAGTTTTCCGGCCCCGAGGCCATACCTGTCTGCCGCTCCGCGGATGGCAGTCTCGATGGATGAGTGGGTGAAGGGGTGAAGCTTTTCAAGCTGGGTGCGAATGTCTCTCAATCGCGTCGATGCATCAAGCGTCCAGTTCTTCTTCCTAGAGGCCTCGTCGTAGGTTTCGGGATCCTTGAAGAAATAGGAGCCGAGGCTGAGAAAATCCTCGACCCTCTCGGCCCGCTCCTTGAGGAGGCGGATAACAGCAAGGAAATACGTGTCGTCGAACATCCCCGGGAACGACGCCTCGAACAGGGGTCGCGCCATGGCAAGCAACTCTTCGTCGGTTTTGAGGCGGAGATGCTGTGTGTTCATCCAGCGCAGCTTTTCGATGTCGAAGACCGCTCCCGATTTTCCCACGCGGTCCAGAGAGAATTCACCAATGAGTTCCTCCATGGTGAAGATTTCACGGTCATCACCCGGATTCCAGCCCAGGAGAGCCACAAAGTTGACGAGAGCCTCGGGGAGGAACCCCCTGGCTCTGTACTCCTCGACGGCCACATCTCCCTGGCGTTTGCTAAGTTTGGATCTGTCGGGATTGAGCAAGAGGGGAAGGTGGGCGAATGCCGGAAGATCCCACCCTAGGAATCTGTAGAGCAACACGTGTTTCGGGGTGCTGGAGAGCCACTCCTCACCCCGGATAACATGACTCACGCCCATCATATGGTCATCTACGACGTTTGCCAGATGGTAGGTGGGGTAGCCATCGGACTTGAGTAGAACCTGGTCGTCCAGCTGCTCGGTGGAGAAGCGGACGTGCCCGCGGATGAGGTCCTCCACGAGGACGGTCGTAGCGTCGGGAATGCGCATCCGGATAACTGCAGGGACCCCCCGCTCGAGCTTCGCCTCAACGTCATCAGGGGAGAGCTTCAAGGCCCGCCTGTCATATTTCGGGAAACGGCCCCCGTGCTCCTGCTCCCTCCGCATCTCCGCGAGTTCCTCCGCGGTATCGAAGGCATAGTAGGCCTTTCCCTCCCTCACCAGGCGTTCGGCATGTTCCCGGTAGAGCGAGACCCGCTCCGATTGGATATAGGGTCCCACAGAACCTTCTTCTCCAGGTCCCTCGTCGTAGTCCAGGCCGGCCCATCGGAGGGTCTCGATGAGGTTCTCGAGGGCTCCCTCGACATGGCGGGCCCTGTCGGTATCCTCGATCCTGAGAATGAGGGTGCCGCCACTCTTCCTGGCAAAGAGGAAATTGTAGAGCGCTGTGCGAAGGCCCCCCACGTGGAGGTAGCCGGTGGGGCTTGGAGCGAAGCGTACCCGTATCGTTGTCAAGCGATATTCGTCTCTGAGCTGTGCGGGGTAACAACCCGAATGTACAAAAAACGGGCCTCATTTGCCAAAACCGCGCAAGGGGACGAAAAGAGATGAAGCAGTTTCACCGGTTGAAGGCGAACCTGCCTGGTATGAGGCCCACGTTGTACTCGCCTCGCATCAATCCCTGGCGGGAGTAGATAACAACTCTGCCGGGACTGACGTAGTCCCTCGCATCCGCGAGATAGACGTCCCCCGATTCCTCCTCTACTCCCACTCCGTAGAAGACCCCCGCAGCAAAGGGGCCGACAACGGTATGATTCCGCGTGTCAATTTCCAGGACGTTCACATCGGCCACAATGTAGGCCCTGCCGTTCCTCCCCGCGCTCATGCGAAAGGCGTGTCCTCCGGCGAAGACCGAATCAACCACTGTCTCGGAGAGGGGATCGATCACCATCACCTGTGCGGGTGTGTCGTCGTTGGGGTCCGAAAAGTCGCCATACGCGCCGGCGCACAAGACATATATCTGGCCGTCTGAAGTGCGAACCACATCGGCAGGGTTGTCCGCGACAGCGATGGTCTTCGACACAGTGAGGGTGATCACGTTGATGACAGAGACGGTGTTCCCGGTGCCGAAACCAGAATTTGCGACAAAAGCCTTTCCGGAGGAGATGGCAATTCCCTCCGGGTTCGACCCGACCGGAATACGACCCACAACCGATTGCGACACGAGATTGACAACGGAGACCGACGCATCGTAGAGGTTTGTGAGGAGGGCCAGGGTGTCCGAGACGAAAGCGATTTGTCTCGGGTTCGCCCCCGCACCTGCATCAATCGTCCCCAGACTCCTATGGGTGTGCGTCTCAATGATTTCCACCTTGTCGGAGTTGTTCACGACGATGTAGGCAGAACCGTTGTGCACAACGATGTGATTTCCCACGTCACCCAGGGGGCGGCCGTTTGCCGTTCTGAACACCTCGTCAGTGAACTGGCCCGTATCAAAATCGAGGTATGAGAGGCTTGCATTTCCCTGGCCCCAGAGTCCTTCGTTCAGGATGTAGACGCCTCTGGCGGTAGCCGTGACATCGCCCGGCAGCACTCCGGCAGGGTCATCTTTGCATCCCACAAAGCCGGCAATCACAATGCCAACGATCACGAAGTTGCTCGTTGCCGTTCTCATCTTCTCACAGTTCCAGTCCAAGGGTTGCACGCACCTCACGAAGTGGCATCGGGTAGAGTGCCAGAATTTGATACGGTTGGTTGAAGAGATTTGACGCTTCGAGTTTGAGCGTTACAGCGAGAAACTCGATTGGCGGCGTGTAGAGAATCGAGGCCGATGCGACAGCGTATGATGGAAGATGTCTGTCGTTGGTTTTTGTTGTGTATCGATGGCTCACCCAGCTATGGCTCACGAAGAGATGGAACCCGGCTACACGAAGGTCCATGGTCGCGGTGACGGTTTGCTGCGGCACGTAGACCAGTTGCTTTCCGTCTGCTGGATCGTGAATGTCTCCCCACCGTCGGCTCCGAGCATCGGTCCACGCGGAGTTGAGTGCGAGGCTGAGAGCACCACGGAAGCCGGTCCATCGTCCCTCCACCTCCGCCCCCTGTGTGACGACCCGTCCGACATTCACCGGGCTCCAGATCATGCCGTTTGCCGGCGACCAGACAATCCTGTCCCGTGTGTCCATCGTGAAGTAGCTGATATCCAGATACATCAGCCCGAGCATGTCGAGCGCACAGTAGAGTCCGCAGTCAAAACTCACCGACCGTTCGGGACGGAGCTGAGGGTTCCCTCCCGCGAACCAGTAGAGATCGTTGAATGTGGGAGCCCGAAAGCTCCGTCCGTAGCTCGCCCTGATTCGGAGCACGGGGTCGCGAAGGAGTCCAAGGTTGAGCCCGATTTTCGGGCTGAGTGCTCCTTCGACGTCTGAGAAATGGTCGTACCGCAATGAGGGATAGAGGACAAGTTCATGGGGAACCTTTGTCGGGAGAAGGGCCGTGTACCGGAGTGTCGCATAGACGCTCTGCTGCCAGCGGACAGTGGTCTTCAGTTCATTACTGTTCACCCATGCGCGAACCAGTTCGGCCCCGGTTGTGGCCTGAAGCGCATGATCTGGAGTGAACTCAAATGCGGGGGCAATTGTCGCATGCCGATTGACGTAAACGCTTCGGAGAATACTGCCTCCCAGATCCAGGGAGGGGTCGGTGTATTCCTGAAAGGCATAGCTGAACGCCGAAGCAACGCTCAGCCTTTTGTCGGCGGAGGGGCGCCAATCGATCGTCCACCGTGAGCGGACGGCCTGGTCGGCCAGCCGGGCTCCACCGGAAGTCTTCGCGCTTGTCACCGGTCCGGGAACACCTCTGTCCGCTTCCCCGTAGGAAACCAGAAGAGATGTTTCGAAATCATCATCCGTCATGTACTCCACCCGCCCTTCGGCGTTATTCATCCGGTAGTCGGCTCCCAGGCGCTCGAGTGTGGTTGAGGTAATGCCATCATCGTAGGGGTATGTAAAATTTCCGTCGCCTCGCTCATTACGGAATGCGAACCGGCCTCCAAACCGGCCCAGCGTTCCGCTGAGGGATGCTTCGGCAGCCCTGTACCCGTAGGAACCGGCACTGAGGGATGCTCCCGCAGTAAAGGTCGAAGCAGGTTTGCGTGTGAACACGTTGATAACGCCCCCCACGGCGTCTGCACCATAGAGCGGGGAGTGTCCACCCCTGACGATCTCCACACGCTCAATCCCCATCAGAGGTATGACACCCAGGTCCACCTGCCCGTTTTGGTAGCTGTTGACCCGCTGCCCATCGAGAAGCACCAGCGTGTATTCCGGTCCCATCCCCCGGACGGAGACCGACCGGAGAGAAGCTCCTCCTCCATACGAGCGGACAAACAGACCGGGGATGCTTTCGAGGGAACTTGCCAGGAGACTTCCCGGTTTGGAACGGAGATCGTGTTGGGACAGAACAACGACCGAGGTTGGCGAAGTGGAAGTGTGGGCCTCCAGTCTGGTCCCCGTTACGACTACCTCGGGGAGCGGGTAGACTGACACGGCAGAGTCTCTGGATTCCCCTCTGCCGGAACTGGCAGCGCTTGAGATTGCCGGCGGCAAGCTCAACAGGTAGAGGCTTGTCGTCAGTGTCGGAAGAAGCCCTACGGTTTGTCTAAGCAACATGCGAGCCCAGAAATGAAAAACCCCGGCCTCCTCGGTGGAAGCTGGGGTCAGTGCGATTCTTTCTGAGCAATCGGCACCCGCACCCTCCCTCGAAGGCTGATAGTGGCGCTGGTCTTGGCAGGTCTCCTGGCTTGTGGCGAATCCTCGCATCGCCTTCCCGCCTGCATTGTCTGCAGGCAGTGGCTAATGCACCCTATGCCACGTACAGTTGCGGGGCAGCTTCCGCTTTGAACGGAATTCCCTTTTCATCCCGTCTCACAACGGGACACCAAAACCGGATGTGTCAGAGAACTTGTGAAATCAATATAGGTCAACCAACGTTGAATGTCAACAGCGCGGTTCCTATCTTTCCGTACAGGACAAGAAACCTCTTCTCACCCAATGCCCCTCGTTCCCTCGTACATTGCGTCGCTTGAGGCGTACCAGCCCGGAAAATCGATCGACGAACTCCGCAGGGAGTACGGTCTCACCGATGTGACCAAGCTCGCATCCAACGAGAACCCCCTCGGCCCCTCACCGAAGGCCGTCGAGGAGCTGCAGCGCCATCATTCCGGACTTCACTTGTATCCCGACGGGGGGCTGAAGATCCGACACGTTCTCGCGGAGAAGTTCTGCCTGAAGGTGGATAATGTCATCGCGGGCAGCGGCTCCGAGGGCATCATGTCCAACATCATTCGGACCTTCCTCTGCGATGACGACGAAGTCCTCACCTCCCAGGGAACATTTGTGGGCTTCTATGTCATTGCGCAATCCCGTGGCGTGAAGATGATCACCGTTCCGCTCAAGGAGTACCACTTCGATCTGAAGAGACTTGCCGCCCACATCACCGACAGGACAAAGATCATCTACCTTGCCAATCCGAACAATCCCACCGGCACAATCTTCACAGTCGAGGAATTCGAGGAGTTCATTCGTGAGGTTCCGGCACGCGTCCTCATTATTCTGGACGAGGCCTATTTCGAGTATGCGCTGGACAACCCATGGTATCCTGACTCGATGCTCTACCGGTATGACAACGTCATCACCTTGAGGACCTTTTCGAAGATCTATGGGCTTGCCGGCGTCAGGATCGGATACGGCTTCGCGCACGAGCTGCTGATTCGGAATCTTCTTAAGGTGAAGCTCCCCTTCGAACCAAGCACTCTTGCGCAGGCTGCGGGTATTGCCGCGCTGGATGATTCGGAGTACCTGCAGAGATCCCTCACGGTGAACGTCTCCGGAAAGCGGTTTCTCCTCCCTGCTCTTCAGGGGCTGGGTCTCAGGGTGGTGGAGACGGAGGCAAACTTCGTCATGGTTCCCCTCTCAGACGAGGGTGACGTAGAGGAGCTCTACAGGGGGCTCCTCCGCCTGGGCGTTATTGTACGGCCTCTCAAGGCGTTCGGGTTGCCGCATTGTGTCAGAATCACGATCGGCACCGAGGAGCAGAACGACAAGCTCGTGAAGGCGCTCCGGAAGGTACTCTCCGGCGGCAGGTCGAGATGAGACCCTGCAGCTGCAGGATCATTCATCCCTGAAATACTGGTTGACACTCTGCTTGCTGTATCCCGCTGGAAGGGAGAAGAGGTCCGCGCGCAGGCGCTCGCGGCGGATCTCCGTCACCTCCGAGGACTCCCAGATACCCTTCCCCACCCGTGTGACCGCAATGAGGGGAAAGATTCCGCTTCGCGTCAGCTCATCGGTCCAGGCCCCGCTGCTGAGGACGTCCTCACCCAGACCTCTGGCGAGCGCTGCAGCAAGGCCGGCCAGCTCCCTCGTTCCCCAGATCTCCGTCTCCGTTCCGCCGCTTCGCATCAGGAACTGTTCCGAAGGGTATCCCAGAATCGACCTCCGCTTCCCCGTCTTTTTGATGCCGGGTTCCCCCCCGTTGACTCGGCCAGGGAGTGAGTCGGGGGCACCGGCCACCTTTCGCACTTCGAAGTAGGTCCTCTCCTTGTCGTTGAGGATCCAGACGAATCCGATATCACTCCGGTAAATGACCGTGGATCCGGGTGAGTCTCCGATCTGTGAGATCTCTATTCTCACCATCTCCTCCTTTATCCACATGGTCATGTTGAATTCATGGAGGATCCCGGTCTCGTCTGTCGTGCTGTTCCGGCTTGCGACGATTCCCTCGAATTGACTGAGCGCGGAGTCATGGAGAAGGTATGCGACCGCACAGAGGGCGAGTGAAGTTCGGAGCCATTTCCGGGAGTACGGAGGATTCATGCGGAGATGGTACAGAATACCGGTGCGAGAATCAAGGACGGGCCATAATCTTGACATTGGCGTCCGTTTTTGCTATTGTCTGTATGTTCAACACGGAGGTCGCCTTATACGAGCGTTGGTACGGTACTCTATGTGAAATCCGGTGGAGTCACTTGGATCAACGCTTGATGGTTTCTGAGCTGAACAGATCGAACAACCGAGAATCTGCCAGGCCACACCCGTCGGCCGGTAGAGCTCGGTTTTTTTGTGGGGAGGAGTGAGATGAGGAGAGCTGGCTCTCAGGTTCTTCAGTGGCTCTTGACTGGGGGAATCGCCATTGTGATCCTTCCTGGCTGCGAGTCACCGAACGGCGGTATCGTTGATCAATCGGGCCCTCCCCCCCATATCTGGGCCGCGAAGCTGGATCCCGACACCGTCAATCTGCGTGCCGTGACCCCCGTGGAGGGTCTCTACCCGGTGAGCGTGGAGGTGTACGCGACTGTTGAAGATCCTGAGGGAGGGGACCGTGAGATCACTGTCTTTGCTGAACTTCTCTCCCCCTCGACAACCGCGCCGTCGTTTCGTGTCCTGCTGCTGGACGACGGATCGGGGGCTGACGTGACGGCCAATGACGGGGAATTCTCCGGTCGCCTCACCTTTGGTCTGGCACAGTCGGACGCCGGTGCGTTTCGCATTCGCGTGCAGGCGCTGGACGGCACAGGATTCGAGAGCAATGCGTACGAACGGACGCTCCTCGTCATCCGTGAGAACGCACCGCCTCTCCTTTCCAGTCTCCTCGCGCCCGACACGGTCCTGCTTCCTGTGACCGGCTCTAGCCTTGTACGCATGTCCGTGGATGCAGACGACCCAGACGGACCTGATGACATTCAGGAGGTCTACTTCCGCAGTCTTGATTCATCTGACCCTCTGCGAAAATTCTTCTTGCTGGATGATGGAAACTCCAACGTGAGTGGTGATGCGGTGGCCGGCGATGGAAGGTACTCGATTATCGTGCAGCTTCCATCAACCACGACCCGGCGGACATACCGCTTCGCCTTCCAGGCCGCTGACACGTTTGGTGATACGAGCGCGACACTCCTCCACAATCTGACGGTGCAGTAGGCCATGGTGCGCAGGCACATAGTGCGGTGGCTTTTGCCGGTCCTGCTGGTCGTTGGACTTTCCGAGGGGAGGGCGCAGCTCCTGTATCCCGGTAGCCCTCGCCTGGACCTCCAGGAACCCGGCCTCTCTTCTCCGCTCCCTTCGAATTCCGTCTCCCACATCGTGGTTCAGGACTCCGTTATCTGGATCGGGACGAGCAAAGGGGCAGCGCGGAGTCCCGACGGGGGGAGAACCTGGGAGAGCTTTGCCACCGTTCCAGCGTTTGCGCGCCCCGGGATTTTTGCATTAGCAGTTCGGGGAGACAGCATCTGGTGCTCAACCGGCTTCTCACAGGATATCGACGGCTCGGACATTCAAACGGGCGCGGGCTATGCCTACACACTCGATGATGCCATGACGTGGCGATTTGCCGAGCAACCGCTGGATGCAGATCACGACAGCTTGGTCCAGTACGGCATCAACACCGTTCGCTTCCTCCCGGTGACCGTGAAGGAGCAGAACGTCACGTTCGATATCGCCCTCTCTGCAGGGACTGTCTGGGTCGCGAGCTGGTCCAGCGGATTGAGAAGGTCGACAGATCTGGGTGCAACCTGGAACCGGATCGTCCTTCCCAACGATGATCTGGGCCGGATCGCGCCAACGGACAGTCTGGGCGACTACGTCGTCAATCCGGTTCCGGTTGACAACTTCAAGGCGTTTGCCGTTTTCGCCGAGGACGATTCAACCATCTGGGCGGGCACGGCAGGGGGAGTAAACAAATCGACCGACGGGGGACTCAGCTGGAGAAAATTCAGGTCGGATAACCAGAGCGAACCTATCCTCAGCAACTGGGTTATCGCAGTCGGAGCGCAACAGGTAGGACTGAACAAGCGCATCTGGACCACCAACTGGATAGCCGAGGGTCCCGGGCAACGGTACGGGGTAAGCTACACCGACGATGGCGGTGACTCCTGGACGAATATCCTCATTGGTGTCAAAGCGTACGGTTTCGGCTTCCGGGACTCTGTCGTCTACATTGCCACTACCGAAGGTATCTACAGGACTGATGACGGCGGAAACTCCTTTGTCCGCTCCGGGACAATTGTGGATCGCAGGACAGGACAGCGGATCACCTCAGATACGTTTTTTTCCGTCGGAATTCTGGGGGATACGGTCCTTGCCGGGGGGGCTGACGGACTCGTGAAGACCGTCGACAATGCCTCACATCCGTTCGGGCTGACATGGGAAATCTTCCGCGCGTACGAACCGCTCACCTCCGAGGTGCAAACCTACGCGTATCCGAACCCTTTCTCTCCGCGGTTCGAGGTAACGCGCATCCACTATGCTCTCCGCTCGGGACCCTCCGATGTGACCGTCGAAATCTTTGACTTTGGCATGAATCGCGTCAGGACGGTCATCAGGGATGCCGCACGTTCCGGCGCGACGGAGGTTGATGAGGTGTGGGACGGCCGTGACGATAACGGGACAGTCGTTCCCAACGGCGTCTACTTCTACCGGGTTGTCGTCGGAGGGGGCGAACCGTTATGGGGAAAGATTCTCGTGCTGGCCTGAGATGAACAGAAGAGCTCTATATCACCTCCTCCTCACCGGCATGGCGGTGCTGTGCGGCAGCCATGCTCCTTCTCTGGCGCTAGCGCAGGGTATGGGATCTCAACCAGGGGCGTTCAGCCGTTTGGGGTTTGGCGCCCGCGGTATCGGTTTGGGCAATGCTATGGTGGCAAATACGCAGGGGGATGTGGTCGGCTACTACAACCCGGCACTCCTTCCATGGATGGAGTCCAGGCACGCCGCAGCAGCGATGGGAGTTCTGACGCTGGATAGGCGCCTCAACTTCCTCCACATCAGCCTCCCGCTGCCGCCCAACGCTGGCGTCTCGGCGGGAGTCATCAATTCTGGCGTCAGCGACATCGACGGACGTGATTCCGATGGTCGCCCCACGGGGCCGCTACGGACGTCAGAGAACCAGTTCTTCCTCGGATTCTCCCTCCGGTTCAAAGCCGGATTCAGCATCGGCCTCAATCTCAAGCTTTACTACTATCAGCTCTACAGGGATATCTCTTCGACCACCGTCGGCCTGGACATTGGAGCGCTCTACGAAGTGAGTGAGGCACTGACGATCGGTGGCGCAATTCGGGATCTCAATTCCAAATACAAGTGGGATACCTCGTCTCTCTACGGACAAAGCGGGCAGACAAGCGAGGTTCTCTTTCCACGCCTCTACCTCCTTGGCGCTACGTACCGACTTCCGGGAGAATTCGGTCTGTTCTCTGCGGAGGTGGAAGTCTCATCCGTTCAAACGATTCTTCTGCGCACAGGCATAGAGGTACCCTTGGTACCAGAGTTGACGCTGCGGGGGGGCATTGACCGGATCGACCTGAAGGAAAAGGGAAACGGGGTGAAGCCTTCCCTGGGATTCAGCGCACAGAAGAGCCTCGGTGATTGGACTCCGTCAGTACAGTATTCATATGTCATTGAACCGTTTTCAACGTCCGGAATCCACCTGATATCATTGGCGGCCACGTTCTGACAATCCAAGCCTCGGGAAATGGATACTTTTAGATCATACCTGGTCCCTCTTCTCATCGTCCTGCTTCTGGGCATCCATGGCAGCGTCTCTGCACAGGCCGGCTCCTCTGGCATGGCATTCCTGAAGCTGGGTCCCTCAGCAAGAGGGATGGCGATGGGGGATGCTGCAGCGGGCTGGATGAGCGGTGCCGAAGCCACCTTCTACAATCCGGCCGGCATATTCCCAGAAGACGGCACATCCCAGCTGATGCTTGTCCACCGCGAATGGATCCAGGACACAAGGATGGAACACCTGGCGGCGGCATTGCCTATCGGCGACGCCACCGCGTTCGGGTTGTCGGTCAGTGCCCTGTCGGTCTCGGATATTGAAGTCCGGACGAGACCGGGGCCGGCGGAGGCGACATTTACGGCGAGGAACCTCTTGATCGGGGCCTCCTACGCGCAGCAGTTCTCGGAGAATCTCCGCTTTGGGGGGACGGTCAAATACCTCTATGAAAAGATCCTGGTGGACGAGGCGGCGGGAATTGCAGTCGACGTGGGAGCGCAATGGGATCTCAGCTCCCCCGACATCTCAGTCGGAGCGACACTTGCAAACCTGGGAAGCATGGGCAGGCTCCGGGATGAACGCACGTCACTGCCGGCCTATCTCCGGTTTGGAACAGCATCGCGTTTCGATATCAAAGACCTGCACTCAGTAGCCCGGGTTGCGGCCGACCTGCAATACCTCTTTCCGGACAGTCGTGCCTATGTCAACATTGGAGGGGAGTTCTCCTACGACGATGCTCTGGCCGTGCGGAGCGGTTACCAGTTCGGCTCCGGTGCACGGGGCTACGCCGGTGGCATCGGGATCCGCTACGGGATAGTCCAGATTGATTACGCCTACGCCCCCCTCTCCTACGATCTGGGTGATGCCCACACGATCGGGGTCCTTCTTCGATTCTGACCAGCCGTGATTCTTCCGGAGGAGGTGACTCTCCTTCCCCGACTCAGCCTCTGTGGGGAGAGGTGAAGTGGGAATCCCTGTATCGGATTGCTTCCGATACTATGCGATCCAGATCAACCATCGTGATGCATTCCAGATCGAACGGGCAGTGCTGTTTCCAGCAGGGGGAACACTCCAGACCGTCGGGCACCAATTTGGTCCCTCGCTCGAACAGATCGATCTCTGTCGGGCAGCTCACGCCGAACCAGACGATGATATGTTTCTTGAGTGCAATGGCAGCGTGCATTCCGAAAGAATCGCCAGACACCACCAGATCGCAGATGTTAATGTAGCAGAGCCCCCGTCGCAACCCCTCGGTGGTGGGTGTGTTCAGCACACGGTCTCCTACCCTTCGCGCTATCTCGGCGTTCCGGAGCGTATCCTCAGGACCACCCACCAGGAGAACCCGGATGCCCTCCTCCTGTGAGAGCCGCTCGATCAGACGGACATGCTGGTCGATCGTCATCTTCTTGTTCGGATAGAGTTCAGAGCAACCCGTGTTGAATCCCACGATGAAGGGTCCGCGTCGGTCCTTGCCGGGAGTGAGTTCGTGCTTACGTTTGAACTCCTCTGAGAACCCCTGCTCCTCATCCGTCAGGGTGAGAGAGTATTCGTCTCGGCGGTAGTCCAGCTTGAACTGCTCGGAGAGGAGTTGAGGTACGGATTTGGCGTTCACCCTGAATTTGAGATGGTCGTCCAGACCCAGAATGTAATTCTCCTCGGCCTCCGGATTGAGAGGAATGATCACCCCGTTCTCGTTGATACCGAATCCGCGTCGCTCACGCGTTTGGAGGGTAGCAAGCAACGCGCCGGCGCGACGTGACTTGTCGACGTTCAGGACAAGGTCGAACTTCAGCTGCTGCAGGATGAGCCAGCTCTCGGGCTCCCACCGATAGAGCCTGTCGATGTAAGCATTGTTCAGCAGCAGCGGGTAGGCGTTCGGGAGGGTTATCCACGAGATGTGACTCTGGGCGTAGGCGCGCTTGAGGGCCGGCAGAATGGTCGTCGTGACGAGGACGTTTCCCATGGCATCCAGGTTGATGATGAGAATTCTCGTGCCCATCGGATCACTACTCACGCACTCTTCGTAACACCTGGTCGCCGGAAAACAGGGCTTGTAGCCGGTGAAATGCCTGCAATCCGGGACATTCCATCGGCGCCGTGCCCGTTGGCTGTCCGGTTCCGGAGATCTCGTTCGTGGACCTTTCCGTCCCATGGCAGTAGTTCCTCACGAAGTAGTCCAAAGTAGAGAGTTCAACCGGAAATTGCAATCTGCTTCTCGTGGAGGCGGGTGCGTGATGGGTTGCTCAGGATCTTGCGGCCGGATGGATATCGTTCTTCTTCAGGAGAAGCTCTACTCCTGCGAGAACACGCTCAACCGGGAGGTCCTGCATGCAGGGATGACTGATCGGGCAGGTTGTGAGGTTGCACCCGAGACAATCCAGCCCCTCGTTCCGGACGGTCAGGTTCCGGGGCCCAAAGGGTCCCTGGAGCGCTGGGTTCGTCGGTCCATAAATGCCCAGGACCGGGGTCCCTACCGCAGCTGCCATGTGCATCGGACCTGAGTCGTTGCTGATCAGGACGGTGCACCGCTTCAGGAGGGCGCCCAGCTCGGAAAGGGACGTCGTCGGCGGGATCAGCGGCGCGTGCTTCATGAGCGATGCAACCTCTCTTGCCTCTGGGAGCTGACCCGGGCCCCACGTCAGGAGAATCGTCGCACCGTAGAGCTCTGCTAGGCGATCTGCGAGGAGAGCATACCGATCCAGACCCCACCTCTTGGTATACCATCCTCCACCCGTGTTGATGCCCACAACAAACGGCGATGCGTGGAGGTTCTGAGAGAAGTACCCCTCGGCAGCCCGTTCGGCTTCCGCCGACGGGGTGAAGTAGATGTTCCGGTCAACAATGGGTACACCAACTGCCTCAAGGGCATCCAGATTGAACTGCGTATTGTGCACCGCACCTCCCCGCGGCGGAACGACAATATTGTATGCATATGCGCGCGCGCGGAAGCGAAACCCAACACGGTAGCGAGCCCCGCTCAGGTATGTGACAAGCGCACTGCGGGGATTTCCAAAGAGATCGAAAACGAGATCATACCCGTTCCTACGGACCTGCCTTATGAGATCGGCACCGGTCATGGTCTCCCGATCATACACCACGATTGTGTCAACGAAGGGATTTCCCCTGAGCACGTCCACTGAAAGCCGCTCGGTGAGGAAGTGAATCTCCGATTTTGGAAAAAACTCCCGGAGGTTCCTCGTAACGATCGTTGACAGGAGCACGTCGCCTATTGCGCGCAGTTTTATGATGAGCAGCCGGCTGACGGTATCATGATCGAGCTGCGTGGGCATTCGTCCTTCCCTCGAAAACGCACTGATCGTAGAGCGGGCACACGGAGCACTTCGGATCCTGTGGCCTGCAGACGCTGCGGCCGAAGCGGATGAGATTGGTGTGGAGCGAGTACGAACGACCGGCTGGGACGAGAGGAGACACGGCCTCAAACGTCGCCTCAGCCGAAGCGGTCGAGGGGACCAATCCCATCCTTCTGCACACTCTATGGACGTGAACATCCACGGGAAAGAGATCGCGGCCCATGCCGAAGAGAAGGACGCAGGCTGCGGTCTTCACGCCGACACCGTTCAACCCCATGAGTTGTTCCATGACATATTCGTTTGACTCCCTCTTCAGCGCTGACAGGCTGTAGACTCCGTGCCGCTCCTTGACTGTCCGCAGGATCTGGAGTATCGTTCGAGCTTTCTGACGCGCCATCCCGCCTGCGCGGATGGCGGATGCGATCTCCTGACCGCTCGCCAGCCCGACGCTCTCCCAGGTCGAGAATGTACGACGCAGGCTGACATACGCTCTACGGCTGTTCCTGTCGTTCGTGTGCTGCGAGAGGACGGTGGCAATCAATACATCAAGTGGTGGCGTGAGACGACGGGGCTGTACAGGTCTGCCGAGGGAACGCTCGAGCCTGTCCGCCACGAGCCGGAGCTTCGTCTTTAAAAGCCGCGCAGCATTACCCCGCTCTGGTTCTCGTGGGATTCTGCCTGATGGACGCTGGAAGGCCCGGCGACTCAACGGGACGGAACGCGTGCTGGACAGGGTGCGGGAATACATAGGCCTGATCCGGTCCTCGCATCATAGCCATTTGTTCTTCTTGAACACGAACAGCATCACGAGAACCACCAGGAGCATAAAACCCCCCGTGAGCGCCACACCGTATTCTGAATGTAGCCCGGGGATCGTTTCGAAGTTCATCCCGAAGAAGCCGGTGATGACTCCAAGAGGCAGGAAGATCGTTGAGAAGATCGTGAGCACCTTCATGACCTGCCCTAGCCTGTTGGATGCCACCGACAGATACGCTTCGAGGAGCGAGGAGACAGATTCACGGTACGACTCTGCAAGGTCCGTCATTCTGACGAGGTGATCGTACACGTCGCGGTAGTAGACCATCTCCTTGCTGGTAATGAGAGAGAACTCTCCACGTGACAACCGGCTCAGCATCTCCCGTTGGTAGAGGGCCACTCTTCTTACCGTCGTTACGTTCCTCTTGGTCTGGAGGATGTCCTGCATCAGGTCTTCCGAAGGCTCGTGAAACACTTCGTCTTCGAGCGCATCGAGCGTGTCGTCCAACCGGTCGAGAATCGGTGTGTAGTTGTCGACAATATCATCAATAATGAGGTGAAACAGGTAGTCGATACCCCGAGCCATCATCTGAGGGTTCGTGCGGCAGAGCTGCGCCGTCTTCTCGACCGAACGCAGGGGCCGGTAGTGGTGGGTCACGAGGGTCCGCTCGGTCAGGAAAGCGCTGAGCTGCGAGGTATGAATCTCGAATTCGCCGTTCTCTGCCGCCCCGCCGGAGTGGTTTGTCACCTCGACGGGATTGAAGATGACGAAGAGATACCTGCCGAAGTCCTCCACCTTTGGAAGATGACCTTCTTCCTCCCTCCCACCTTGGCAATCCTCGATCGCCAGGGGATGGAAATCAAATATGGAGACAAGCAGGGTTTCGTCTTCTGCTTCGAGAGGATCCTCGAGGTCAACCCAGAGCACCCCTTCGTGCGAACGGGCGCACTGCGCAAGCTCCTTGATGGAGATGCTCCTGGTTTCGTTGTCCCGAAAGTGAAATGCTCTCACCATGAGGCACCGCCGGAGATCTCGTAGGGAAAACAGTTAGTGAGAGGGCTCCTTTGTTGGAGTTGCCCGGACCCAGTCGCCGAAGTTCGTCAATTCTTCCAGCCGGCAGGACCACACGAGCTTGTCTTCCCACACGGTGATGTCGGGACACCCGTCGCACATGCTGAATGCTCCGTTCGGCATGAAATCCGCAGGTTGGATGATCATGACGGACTGGAGATGGAGCTTCTCAAAGAGCAGACCGGGCGAACGAACAAGATCATGCAGATAGGAAGTGGCCGTCCGGGCGAGACCCTTGTCCAGCGGAGAGAGCAGGAGCATGGATTTCCCCCGGTGAAGGACCTCCGGAGCGGTGTAGGCAAGGTATGTGCCCTTCATGATATGGTGGAGTGTCTGCGACAACTCCATGAAGCGCGGGCCCGCGTAGCCGTAGATCTTCTCCTTGGTTCCGAAGCGCATCGTAAGCAACCACTTGAAATGGTCAGGCCGCTCGGTTCCGTTGAGGTACGCACAGGGCTGGAAATCAGGATATCGCCGTCGAATGACATCCACTACATCAGTGGACATGATCGAAAGCTTCCTGTCTTCCTCGATCGCGTACGCAATCGGGGTCATGTCGATTTTGTCTCCGCCCACGTAGTACTCGTACCCCTTGTGGATCGGTGCAGCCCGGTATGCGATGAAGACGAGAATATTGACGATGTCAATATGCTCCTGCCCCCAGGCAACCACCTCGGGGACGTACTCCAGGGTGTTCTCATAGACAGTTGCATTGAACGCGCAGGAGATATCTCCTACTTCGGCGAGCATGCGAGCGTACTTCAAGCGAAGCTCGTTTAACTCAATCTCGTTCTTCCCCTTCATGTGCGGGCGGTGCTGGCCGCTGTCGATGTGGAAGGTGAATCCCCTCACGCCGGCCCTCTTCAGGGCTTTGAGCTTCTCCATGGTAAGAAGTCCACCGTTGGTGTTGATGATCGGCTTCTGGCCGTCCGCGGCGATCATCTCAACGATCCGTTCTATCTGGGGGTGGCAGAGCGGGTCTCCCCCCGCGATCGAGACGCCATCTGTCTTCCTGAGCCTGTTGAAGATGTCCAGTTCCGCACGTACCTCCTCGAGCGATTTGTGTGTATTCGGCTCGTTCTTGCGGTAACATCCATCACAGTAGAGATTGCAGGCACTTGTCGGTTCAAGCCAGCTTATGGCGTTGTCAGGGAGTGTCCAGGGTAGTCTGTAGAGATCGCTCGCCTTGAGGGTCGTTTCCATTCAGGATTCCTTCGGTCAATTTTGCTCGGGTAGCTTCTGGTTTCGAGGGAAAGAACAAAGTGGCAATCTGCGCCGATGAACAGGTACTCGAGGTGCAGCCACGTGAAAAGAATGCGAGGCGAAGGGTGGACCGCAGCGAAGTGAGCGGTTTGCATGCGTTCCATTGTTGAATCCTTATAAATATATCCAAAAAATCGACATTTGCAATGGGGACACGATGTTACCCATGGGTGATAATGCGCCCCAATATCGCCACGTCGATTGGGTAATGCGTCGGAATTTACGTATAATTCATGGTATACCGGTCCCCCCCTCCCACGTGTCACCCGTCATACCTACTGAAGTCCGTCACACATAGTATGATGGAAGGTCCACCCTGCATCCAAGCACTCCATCTCATTCGCCAGGCAGGCTAGTCTGATGGTCAGATATCGCAGTCGCGTTGCCGTGGTGCTGCTCCTGCTTCCCGTCCTGGGAGTCGCCCAGGATGCCGAGCAACCCGCGGAACGAAGCATCCGGGATCTCTTCGATCAGGGGTACACGACGCTCCAGACCGACCCGGCTGGGGCAATACCGATATTCGAAGAGATCGTGCGCCTCGATTCGGCAAACCTGCTGGCCCAGCGACAGCTCGGATCCCTCTACCTCGGGGCGGGGAGGACGGAAGACGCCCTCGAAAGGTTTCGTGCGGCCTACCAGATCTACCCGTCGGATACCACGGGAATGCAGATCGCATTTCTGCTGAATGCCCTTGGGAGAAACATGGAGGCGTACAAGATGTTCCGTTCGCTTCGCAGGAGCGAGAACCCGGAGATCAAAGACATCGCGGATCCCGCGACGACTGTCCTTGCCCTGATGCTCTGCGCGGAGCAGTTCCCCTGGTGGGCCAAGGTTCAGGCGTATCCCCTCTACGACAGCCGGTTCGATAACTTTATTTTTCCCCTGTCGCTGTACGCGGGACAGTACCTGGACAGTAGTCGGATCGTTTCAGTCTTCGGCGTTCTCTCTGTTACGCAGGACACGCGCACGGAGGGGGGAACACTCCCGATCATCTTCTCTGACAATGTAGCGCTGGCGGCATTTGGACTGAGAACGGTGCCCGTGCCCGGGCTGGTGACGGACATCCAGTTCGGCGTTGCCGTCGGGCTCACTGACCGGCCCGACTGGGAGCAAGTCCGTTGGGACTTTCGGGCGGTTGCTTCGTACGGTAACGGGATCTTCCCGGACCTCCGCATGCCAGGCAGCGTTACGGTGCGGCCGGCATTCTTCGCCGATGTCTACACTTCGTTTGGTTACTACACTCGATACAGCAACGGCATCGGATATCTGCAGGCGAAAGCCGGGGTGCGGTTTCTGGAATTCAGATATTCTGCTTTTGATGCATTCGCGCGCATCGACGCCGCGATTGACACACGGGGGGATTTCTACAACAACATCGCCGAAGCAAGCCTCGGAGTGCGGTTCATCCCAAACCACTGGTGGGGCGCGTCCTTGGCCCTTCAATTCCACCGCGGTGTCTACTGGCAGGAAAACCAGGCTGAGAATCCGCACGAGAAGTACTATAACTCCGTCCGTGTTTTCCTCACGTTTGATCGATTTCTCTGCTGGTAAATGGAAACCCTTCTAACAGACATAGTGCATTTCTTCCAACTCTCCCACGGTGTCATCTACGTCTTCGCGTTCATTGTGGCGGGGTTCCTCCTTCTGAGCGGACTCGACGATCTTGCAGTCGACCTCTTCTTCTGGTTCAACCGGATCTTCCGACGCAAGAAGGTGACCCGATACGAGAAGCTCTCCCCTGCCATCTTGGATCAGCTGAAGGAGAAGCCGGTTGCGATTTTCATCCCGACGTGGCAGGAGGAGGCCGTGATCAAGCTGATGCTCAAGAACGCATCCGAGACCATCGAGTATGAAAACTACGATGTCTTCGTGGGAGTTTACCCGAATGATCCGGCCACGAAAGCGCATGTCATCGCTGCCTCCAGGCTTGCCCCCCACCGCATCCACCCGGTGCTGGCGACACATCCAGGTCCATCGACGAAAGCTCAGAACCTGAACGACATCTACGAAGGGATGGTCCGCTGGGAGAACATGACCGGCATCCGGTACGATATCGTCGTCATGCATGACGCCGAGGACCTGATCCATCCCCTCTCCTTGAAGACGTTCAACTACTTCGTACCACAGTACGACATGGTGCAGATCCCGGTCTACCCTCTGGCAACGGCGCACAGTCGTCTTGTTCACTGGACATACTGCGACGAGTTCGCGGAGAACCATACCAAGGATCTCCTCGCGCGGCAGATGTTCAGCGACTTCGTGCCGTCTGCTGGCGTCGGCACTGCCTACAACCGGTGGGTCATAGAGTTCATCGGGACCTCCTTTGCACGGAATATGTTCAACAAGAATTCGCTTACGGAAGACTACGATATCTCGCTCCGCCTCGCTCTGGGTGAGGCCCGTCTCCTCTATCTCAATCGGCCCTTCGGCAAGCCCATAGCGACCAGAGCCTACTTCCCTCACACGTTTTCCGCCGCAGTCCGTCAGAAGACCCGCTGGCTGATCGGGATATGTCTCCAGGGCTGGCGCAGTTACGGCTGGAAGGGGAATTTCCGGTTTCGGATCACCCTCTACCGGGACCGGAAAGCGGTTTTGACCAATATCGTGAATGCACTTGCGTATGTCGTCCTATTGTGCGTTCTTCTCTATGAATTCGTCAATTGGGCACTCCCTGAGTACGGGACGCTTGGGCCCGTTGTGGCGACCGGCACCCCTCTCTGGTACATTGTTCTGATCGATACAGGACTCATGCTGTGGCGGTTCGTGCACCGGTACTTGAGCGTGAACAGGATCTACGGACACTTGGCCGCCCTCCTGAGTATTCCCAGATTAACGATCAGCAATGTCATAAACTTCGCCGCGGCGGTGCGCGCCATCAACCAGTTCTTCCGGAACTCCCGGAAAAAGGAGCAGGTGGCCTGGGAGAAGACGACGCATACGTTTCCAACCGTTAACGAACCGGTCCTCTACAACTAGAACCATTGCAACGGACAATCCTCTTTGCCGAAGACGACGACGAGCTGAGAGAGGCGATCTGCGACCAGCTCGTGGAGGCGGGGTACGGAGTCACCACGGCTGCGGACGGTCAGCAAGCGCTTGACCTGCTGGAGGGAGCGGCGTTCGACCTCGCCCTCCTGGACATCCGGATGCCCGGCAAAGATGGTCTTCACGTGCTGCGTCACATAAAATCCACAACCCCGGCCACCCGGGTGATCATGCTGACGGGCGTGGATGACTTCACCGTGGCAATAGAATCGGTGAAGCTCGGAGCGAACGACTACATCACCAAGCCGTTCAGCCTCGAAGACCTGCTGGCCCGCATCAAGAAGTTCCTCACACGCTAACCACGCTCGTCCTCTGCGAGCAACACGGAGCCTACAGAACCGCACGATGTCATCATTCACCCCTGAAAAGCCCGTACACAGTCCCGCGTACAGACGACGGCGTGCACTCAACTGGCTGACGCTCGGTTTCACCTATGCCGCGATGTACATGGGGAGGTACAACCTCTCCTTTGCGAACAAATCCCTCTCGGACAGCTACGGGTGGGACAAGACAGAGGTTGGAGCCATCATCACCGCCGCGCTCACGATATACGGGATTGCGGCTCTCTTCAACGGACCTATCGCGGACCGCATCGGCGGCAGGAAGGCTATGCTCATCGGCGTGTTCGGCTCGGTCCTCTTCAACCTCGTCTTCGGGATCGGTGCTTACCTTGGGGCCCTCGGGACTGGACCACTCCTCCTCACCTACTTCGCATCTGCATGGGCACTCAATGCGTACTTTCAGTCGTACAGCGCCCTTGCGCTCATCAAGGTAAATTCAGGATGGTTTCATGTCCGTGAGCGCGGGGTGTTTTCAGCGATTTTCGGGTCTATGATACAGAGCGGGCGGGCACTCATTTTCATCGTGGGCGGTATCGCCGTCACCATGTTACCCTGGCAGTGGGTTTTCTTCATCCCCGCAATGGTCATGACACTCATGGGCGTTCTCACCTGGAAATTCGTTCGAGACACCCCGGAGGAAGCCGGCTTCCCCTCCTTTGATACGGCTGACGCGACGAGCGGCGATACCGAGAAGGTCAACCTGAAGTATCTGGCGCGCAAGGTCTTCAGAAACCCCATTACTGTAACCATTGCGATTGCGGAGTTCTGCACCGGCTTTGTCCGCCACGGTTTCGAGCAGTGGTTCCCCCGGTACATGCAGGAGGCTCAGCATCTGACGCTGGATTCTCCCGTGTTCCAGAAGGGGGCGTTCATCGTCGTCGTTGCCGGGATTCTGGGTGCATTCGTCGCAGGGACTGCCTCCGACTGGATCTTCAAATCCAGAAGGACTCCCGTCGCTTTTATCGGATACACCCTTCAGATTCTCTGTCTGACGATCGTCTGGCTGTCACCCAGCCTGACCTGGGTCATTGCGGCTTTCGTCGTGAACTCGCTCGGCATCAGCATGGTACACTCGATGCTCTCGGGTACAGCGTCCATGGACTTCGGCGGGAAGAAGGCCGCTGCTACAGCGACGGGGATGTTCGACGGGATGCAGTACATTGGCGGCGCTGCCGTGGGGTCCGGGATGGGATGGCTGCTGGAGACATTTGGATGGAGCGTCTGGGGGCCCAGCATGATCGGATTTGCCATGATCGGAGCCGTCCTCATGCTGAGGCTCTGGAACGCCGTTCCGACACGAAGAACGGCATCGCACTGACGGAGTCTCCGTCCTACCCCCGCTGCCGGAGTGTGAAGAGTTTCGTTGTTGTCTTCTCCAGTTCCTCCCCCGTCAGACGCGGGTCATGGGTTTTCTCCGGTTCATTCTCAAAAACCGCGTAGGGGACCTTGAAACCCTTCACGTCCAAAAAACGTGCATCGGCGGAGGCGAGACGCTTCCAGTCATTGGTGCTGTAGTAGTATTCCATCTTCTCATCGGGGAGAGAATGGTAGAGGATGGAATCCTCCATCCCCTTTCGTGCCCTCCGCCTGTTCCTCGCAAAGGAGATCTCGTAGGGAACGTTGATGTAGATGAGGACCGCGCGGCCGAGAATGTCCTCATGAAGATATCCAAGTGCCTCGGCTATGCCGCTCTCACCTCCGCGAGCGAACTCGACTATGGCAGTGGTCCTCTGGTGGTAGTCCGGATCCCGGGCTATCTTCTTTCGGTATTCCAGATTGATGCGTTCGATGTAGAGGTTCCAGATGAAGGGATCGGTGAACCAGTACTTCTCGTCGGTCCAGAGCCGTGGGCGCTGGTGCCGGGACAGGATATCGTCTATTTCGAACGTCTCCCAGACGAAGGGGAAATCATCAATCTCTTCGAACGCTCCCACGTGAAATCGCGTGAGCCGTTCTGACGGCTCGGTCTTCTTCAGGTAGTCGATGAGTTCAGATTTGCCGGAGGCCGGGCGACCGGTCAGAATCACAACAGGAAATCTCTCATTATCCATAGCATTGTCCTACTTGGTGACCCGTTCTATGCGATAGGGGACGTCTGACGTGACCACGCCAGCTGCGCGAACCGCGGCTTCCACGGCATCGTAGAGGGTCTGCTCCAGAAAGATAGGTTCCTGGATCTCCATACCGATGTAGCGTTTCGCCTCTCCCACGAAGTAGTCGCTGGCGGAACAGACGTACATCCTCTTCTCGTCAAGAGCCTTTCCCTGGACCTCGACCGCAAGCAGGGTCACGGTCCCACCCGGCTCTCTCCTCCATTGTGCCGACACCCCGGAGATGATGATCGATGTTTCCCCCTCCAGATGATGAAGAAGGACGGAGCGAAGGTCGCGTCCGCTGAGTTGAAACGTGACCAGAGCGTTACGGAACGGGAGAACTTCGGAGAGTTCCAGTTTCGTCAGAGGACCGGGCCCGACATCGCTCCGTATGCCGTGGACATTCATGAAGCCCACATCGGCGCGGGCCGCCTTTCGCTGGGCCTCGGTGATAAACGATCCCACTGCACCGTCGCGGTTCCTCCTGTACCAGCCATCTCTCAGGACACCGACCACCTCCCCGTACTCTTTGTCGATCTCGGTTCTCACCGAATCGATCAATCTGGACAGTTGCGTCTTCGGGCGGTCTTCCCGGTACCAGAGAGGAAGCAGACGTCCCTCATGTTCGATGACACGGTCCTCGGCTACGGTGACCGTCAGGATCCCCAGGTTCTGGGCGCGGGATCCAGCTTGAACGATAAGCACGCCGTTCACGATTGCAGGTGTCGTCACGCGGGTGTGGGAATGTCCGCCGATGATGATATCCAGTCCGGTGACGCTCGCAGCCAGAAGGGAATCTTCATCGTACCCCTGATGTGTGAGGGCAATGAGAAGGTTCGTCTGCGGGTCGAGTTCATCAATCCACCTCTGCAATGTCTCCTCCGGAGAAAGGACCCGTAAGCCTGCCAGGTTCTTCTGAATCACCTCGGAGGAGAGACGCTGCATCATCAGCCCCACGATGCCGATGCGCAGCTCGCCTCGCTCGAGTACAACATAGGGCTTATTCCCAAGAGGATACGCTCCACTGTCGTTGACCAGGTTTGCCGAGAGGGTCGGGAAATCGGCGATGCGCACCAGACCTCTCAGGTTCTCCTGGGATATGTCGAAATCGTGGTTCCCGGGACACCAGAGGTCATAGCCAATCATGTTCATCATTTCGATGAGAAGACCTCCATCGGCCCCCCTGTAGCTCCTGTCAGACAGAGGGCTACCGGTCATCACATCGCCCGCATCCATGAGCAGGCTTGCCGGGTGAGCTGCACGGATGCTGTCCACCGCGAATGCAAGCTCACGAAATCCTCCGATGAGCGGCTTCTCCTCCGCCCGAACCCAGAAGGCTTCCTGGGGCAGATAGGATGCGTGCATGTCGTTCGTGTGGAGGATGGTGAGCGACACGGGATCCGTGTGGCCTTCCTGATGACAGGACGCCCCCGCCGCGGGAACGAGTGCGAGAAGCGCGAGAAGCGGTCCGGCTGCAAATTTCATACTCTCTCCCTTTATGAGCACCGCCCAAAATATACGAAGAAGACCCGAAAGACGGAAACGGTCCTCTTGATTTGTTGGGGGGGGATCACTACTTTGCGCACATTCACCAACCTACGCCGCGAGATTCCGCCTCCCGAGCTACTGACAGCAGAAAGGAGTACGCCCATGAAGAAGAGTCCCCGAAGATCCACCACCCAGGTCAGGGTTACCTGGTATGGCCACTCCGCATTCGGCTTTGAGTCCCCTGAAGGCAGGCGCATACTTATCGATCCCTGGCTTGAAAATCCCAAAGCGCCCCCGGGCGCAAGAGACATCTCCCCCGTCGACGCGATCTTCGTCACACACGGACACGGCGACCACATTGGCAACACCATCGAGATTGCCAATCGGACCGGCGCCAAGGTATTCGCAAACTACGAAGTATCCCTCTACCTTCAGAAGGCGGGCGTCCATGACGTTACGGGGATGAACAAATCCGGGACCGTCAGCGTGCATGGAGTAAATGCAACCATGGTCGATGCGACGCACAGTAGTGGGATCGAGACGGGAGAGAGCATACTCCCCGGGGGAGATCCTGCCGGCTTTGTCGTTGAGTTCGAGAATGGCTTCACCGTTTACCATGCAGGCGATACAGGTGTATTTGGAGACATGAGCATCATCGCAGAACTCTACGAGCCAGACCTCGTTATTCTCCCCGTTGGGGGCTTCTACACGATGGGCCCGAAAGAGGCGGCAAAGGCCTGCCAGCTGCTCAAGCCCAGGCATATTATCGGGATGCACTTCGGGACCTTCCCCGTTCTCGAGGGTACACCTGAAGAACTACAGCGGCATCTTCCCCCCGCGATGAGGAAGAAGGTACACCTCCTCCAGCCTGGTGAGACGGTGGGTCTTGCCTAGACTGTGAAATCTCTCAGCGTGCATATGGGGAAGGGGAACTGGAGGAACGCTCTCGGGATCATTGCCACAGCGGCGTGCGCACTCTCATCCACAAGGTGCGGATCCCCCGACGGGGAGATCACCGTCGCCATCGCCCTCCTTTCTTCGGAACAGCCTGCATACCGGCTCGTCCTTGACCAGTTCACAGAGGAGACGGGCATACCCGTGCGACTCATTACTCAGCAGTACCAGCAGGTCCGCGAAGCACTGGAAGCGGAGGTAGCGGCCGGCCAAGGTCAGCTCGATCTGGTGGAGCTGGACGTCTTCATGCTTGCGCAACTCTACCGGAGTGTCCTGCCGCTCGATTCGCTTGTGAGGACGTTTTCTCATCTCCGAGATGTTGTTGACTCCAACGCCTTCGGCGCAGGCTCTCCACCGGAGGCTGACGGGAGGACGCACTTTCTCCCCCACAGGCTCAACTGGCAGGCAATGGTATATGATGCATCTGCTCTCGGCCACGCTCCCGAGACCTGGGATGAACTGCTGGAGGTCTGCCGCCAGCACGCAGGTGCCATAGGTTTTAAGGCATCCAGATATGAGGGAATGGTCTGCGACTTCTTCCCCTTCCTCTGGCAATCTGGGGGTGACCCTCTCAGGCCCCGCAGTCCGGAGTCCCTGCGGGCACTCCGCTTTCTCAAGCAGATCTCTGGAACACTCAACCCGGCCGTTCGCTCCTACAAAGAGGTCTCCATCCTCCAGGCGCAGGAGCGAAAGGAGATCGTTCTTCATTTCAACTGGCCCTTCATTGTTCCTCTCGTGAGGGAGAAGGGGCTGATGCGCTCGCAGATCCGCGTGGCGCCGCTCCCTGCCGGCCCTGCCGGGAGCGCCACCGTCCTTGGAGGCGGGTATCTGGGGATACCCCGGACTGCCCCCCATCCATCGGAAGCGGCACTTCTGGTCGATTTTCTTCTCTCCGAACGGGTCCAGCGGAGACTCACGAGGGAGCTGGGATGGTTCCCTGTTCGAGCCTCCGGCTGGGATGAATTGAGCGAAGAGGACAGAATCGACTTCTCGGGATACCTGAAAATGAGGGATGCACTCCGCGCACGTCCCGCTGTTCCAGAGTACGGGGAGCTTAGCCGCGCTTGGCAGCAGGCGTTCTCCGATCTCCTGTTCGGAGGGAAGTCCGCAGACGAGGTGGCCGCGTTCGTCGCATCCCGACTGGAGGAGCTGGGAGAAGGTCATCGGCCATGACCTTCCTTCAGAGGCAGAGACTTGCATACATGGGGATTACCGCCCCGGCACTTGCGTTTCTCTCTCTCCAGGTGCTGCTCATCGGGTCGGCCCTTGTCAGCTCTCTTACTGACGCTCAGGGAGCGTTCACCACGGCTCACCTCGCACGCGTGTTTCGTGATCCCCTCTTTCTCCGCGGTGTCACGTACAACTTCGTCATTCCCTTTCTGAGTGTCGCCATGGAAGCGGTGACCGGCCTCGCGATGGCCCTCTGGTTCTACCACATCCGCCGGGGCAAGACCTTCTGGAGGACACTCGCCATAGTCCCATTCGCGGTTCCGGAGATTGTCTACCTCCTGACTATGAAGCTGCTCTTCCGGCAGCATGGATACCTCAACAGCGTCCTCGTGGCTTCCGACCTCACTTCCGGGGCTATCGGGTGGCTCAACCCGGGAGAGGGCCTTGTCGTCCTCGTCGTGATCCTCGTGGACGCATGGCGAGTGACACCGCTTGTCTTTCTCATCGTACTGGCGGCGCTCGAGCAGATGGAAGAGAGCACCGTGGAAGCGGCCCGTGTTGACGGCGCATCCTGGGCCCAGGTGATCAGACACATTCAGGTGCCTCTGGTCTTGCCCGCCCTGGGGGTGGCCGTCGCCCTGCGGGCGGTGGACGCGTTTCGGATTTTTGCCACGCCGCTGGTTCTCGTGGGCGTCGAGGGGCTTCCCGTACTCACCTCTGTAGCTTACCATTACAAGGCCGACCTGAATGATCCGGCCGGGGCCAACGTTGTGGCGCTCAGCCTGGCTCTCGGTCTCGTTGTGGCTGCCTCCATCGGTTCTTTCCTCGTGGGACGAAAAGAGAGGATGCCATGAAGCGGTCATCGTGGCATCGCGGGTTGACTCCGCCTCTTTTTCGGGCGATTACTCCTGGTGCTCTTCTCGTTCTGGCTGCCGTGAATCTTGGCCCCATCGGATTGGTGATCCGCCAGGCATTCTCGCCGGAAGGCGAAAGTGCCACCTGGCCCATATCCCTGGTTCCTCAATCGGTGACAGTGGAGAACCTGACACTGCTCTGGGAGACTCAGTCTCTGGGGAATCATCTCTTTCTCAGCCTCTGGGTTGCGGCTCTGACGACGCTGATTTCGCTGGCGCTCGGCTTCCCGGCGGGCTGGTCGGCAGCCCGCCTAGGGGTTCTGCAGAAGATCGCCACGCGGAGTGCGCTTCTCAGTCGGATCCTTCCCCCTATCACGATAGCTATTCCCCTGACCGCGATGCTCATCCCCGTCGGCGCGTACAATCACCCTCTCGGGCTCGGACTTGTCGTTGCCCATCTGACCATAGGGATCCCGATTGCCATACTCATTTCCTTCGCGGCATTCCGCGGATTTCCCCGCGAATTCGAGGAGGCAGCCTATGTGGATGGCTGCAGCCCGCTGGGGGTTTTCTGGCGGATATCGCTTCCCTCGGTCAAGGGATCCCTTGCCAGTGCGTCCATCCTCGTCTTTCTCGTCTCCTGGGACGAGTTCACCTATGCGTTGCTTCTCCAATTGACGAATCGCACCATGCCGCCGCTCGTCTACTACTACACAGAATTCGGCCAGCTCGGCGCGGCCAGCACGCTCGCGTTTCTCATGCTCCTACCTGCCGTTGTCGTCATCGCGGCATTGCAGCGCTTGCTTGTGCGCGGGGTCCTGGCGGGAGGAATAAAATGAACTTTCTGGATCAGACCCACTGGGGAAACACCGTGCAACAGTGGTTGCTTGCCGGTCTCATCGTCATCGTCACGTTTGTCATCCTGTCACTGATCAAGCGCTTTCTCGTCCGCCGACTTCGTGACTTCGCCGGAAGAACCAAGACGAACATCGATGATCTCGTTGTGGATCTCGTGAAACGAACCCGCTTCTTCGTCCTGCTCCTCATCGCGCTCTACGCCGGGACGGTTGTTCTCGTTCTCCCCCCAGACCTCAAACAGCTGATGGGAACTGTGACGAGTCTCGTCCTGCTCCTTCAGGCCGCGATCTGGGGAAACGGTCTCCTCATGTACCTCATCAACAGGGCGACGAAGGAGAAGATGGCTGAAGACGCAGCGGGGGCAACGACGATTGCGGCCCTCGGATTCATCAGCAAGCTAATTCTCTGGGCACTCGTCCTGCTGGTGGCGCTGGACAACATGGGGTTCGACATCACTGCTCTCGTTGCGGGCCTGGGCATCACAGGAATCGCCGTGGCCCTCGCGGTGCAGAACGTGCTGGGGGACCTCTTCGCCTCCCTGTCGATCGTTCTGGACAAACCCTTTGTCATTGGCGACTTCATTATCGTCGACAGCTACATGGGAACGGTAGAACATGTCGGGCTCAAGACCACGCGCATCCGTAGCCTCTCAGGTGAGCAGATCGTCTTTTCGAACAATGACCTGCTCGGCAGCCGCGTCCGAAATTACAAGAAGATGTTTCAGAGACGGATTGTCTTTGAGATCGGGGTGACGTATCAGACGCCGGCTGACAAGCTGGAAGGGATCGGAAAGATGATCCGGGAGATCATCGAAGCGCAGCCGGACACGCGGTTCGACCGGTCGCATTTCAAGTCGTACGGCGATTTTGCGCTCGTTTTCGAGACGGTCTACTATGTGCTGAAGCCCGACTATACCCTCTACATGGATACGCAGGAGCGGATAAACCTGGAGATCTACAGGAGATGCGAAAGGGAGGGTATTGATTTCGCCTATCCGACGCAGACCATCTTTGTCGAAAAGACCGGGGCCGTATCAGACAATCTCTGAAAGGAGTTCCTGCCTGGGTGCCGGGATCACCACCTTGTTGACGAGGAGCCCTTTTTCGGCGACCACAGCTGCTCCCGCATCGACGGCCGCCTGAACAGCACTTACCGCGCCCGTCATACTGACGAAAGCCTTTCCGCCCAGGGCCATGGCAAGGCGGATCTCGATCAGGCGAACGTTGGCAGCCTTCACCGCAGCATCCGCAGCCTCGATGAGTGAAGCCACCGAAAAGGATTCAACAATACCGAGAGACTCGAGAAGGTTGACGCTGGATGACCCAGCAATCGCGGGGAACACATCACCGTGCACGTTCGGGATGACGAAGGTGTCGATGACACACCCTTGGGCTGCCGCAGATCCCGCTTCCACACTGGAGGTCACGCCCGCGACATCACCCCCGATGAGCACAAGGTACTTGCCGGAGCAGATGGAACGCGAAAGGAGCAATTCTACTTCAGCTGCCTTGAGCATCGCATCAGCTGCCTGATAGCCGGCGGCGATGCTGGTGAGTTCAATCAATCCGATCGAGGTCTTCTTCATCGGTCACTCCCGTTCTATGACGACCACATCACCGATTTCCCGGACCACTCCCGCTATGCTCGAGTGAATGGCCGCGCCGAGCTTCCCCTCGGGAACATCGGCAATGAGCATCCCCTCCTCCACACGCTCCCCCGTTCGGACGACGGGTGTCGCCGCCACTCCCACGTGCTGGTGGAGGGGGATCCGGACCCTCTTCGGGACCACCGATCGGCCGCGAAAACGTGAGGGCCGCTCGAAGCCCATAATCCCGAGTTTCTTCATGAGTTGTTTCAGAGGCGTGCGTCTCCCCTCCTGCATCGGGTGTGGTGACACCCGGGTGACCCCCTCCCACCGTTGGTTCGCGGCCTTCATCGATTCCTTGCTCCGATCACATGCCTCCTTGGGGAAGAGGTTCTCGGGACAGGCATAGAGCGTACAGAGTCCACACGAACAGCAGAGCCACGCGAACTGATTCCAGAGCTCTTCTCCGGTTTTCGTGAAGCCGAGGCTCCGCATGACCTTGTGGGGCTGTACGTCATACCCGAGAATATACCGTGGGCAGAGCTCTGTGCAGTAGCTACACTGGTCACAGGCGGATTTGCCGATTCTGTGCATGTTCGACTCCGTCTGCGACATGCGCTGAACCAGAGTGTGATCCTCCGGAAGCACAATCAATCCAGCGCAGGTTTTCGTAATGGGAGCGTCCAGATCAAACTCGAGCGAACCCATCATGATCCCCCCGGTGAAGAGCCCATACGCCTTTGGAATTGGCCCCCCGGCCATCTCCAGTGCGTCTCGGTATGTCGTCCCGATCGGGACGATTGCGGTAGAGGGTTCCTTCACTGCTCCGGCTACCGTTACGAACTTCTCCGTAACAGGCACACCATCCACAGCCCGCCTGATGTTGTAGAGCGTCTCCACATTGTTCACCACAATCCCGACATCCAGGGGAATCCCCTGCGGGGGGATCAGTCGTCCTGTCGAGTCGTATACGAGGATGTACTCGTCCCCCGAGGGGTAGAAATCCCCCAGGAGATGGAGACGTATCCTGTCATCGTCGAGGGCCTCCGAAAGTGCTTGGATAGCCGTCTCGTTCTTCCTCTTCAGACCGATGATCCCTTTGGCCGCACCCGTGGCATCCATGAGGAGCTTCAGACCCTCAACGATCTGCCGGGGCTTGTTGAGCATAAGCTCAAGGTCTTTGTGGATGAGTGGTTCGCACTCCGCCCCATTGGCGATAACGCAATCCACTCGCGCGGCTGCTTTGACATGAGCCGGGAAGCCGGCTCCGCCAGCACCTACGACACCCGCGTTTCGTATATCTTCCTGTATACTCATCGCTTCACATCAGAACAGCCCCATGATAGAGCAAATTGGGGGGAAAGTCAATCAGACGGTTTCCACCGGCCGGTGGACCGTGCCACGACCTCCGCGAACGTTCTTGATCCAGCCCGGAGAGTTCGCTGCTGAGTATTGAAGTCAACGTGGAACAGTCCAAACCTCTTTGTGTAGCCGTGTGCCCACTCGAAATTATCCAGCAGCGACCAGTAGAAGTAACCGCGGACATTCGCTCCGCGGGCCACCTCAGAGGCAAGGACCCGGAGGTGATCGGCGATGAAGCGATCCCGCTTCATGTCGTGAGCATCAGCAATCCCGTTCTCCGTTATCAGGATTGGCTTGTCGGTCGTGTGGCCAATCAGGCGCAACGCTGCACGAAGCCCTTCGGGGTAGATCTCCCATCCCATATCGGTCAGCTCTTCCGGTGGTACTGTTGCCACGCCCTGAATTGCAGGGACCTTCCAGGGCCGCACCCGCAGGTGAAAACGGGTGTAGTAGTTCAGACCGATGAAGTCGGCCGTGGGGCCCGATCCCTCGAGCGGTGTGCGTCGGTCCGTCAGGAGGCTGAGTACCTTCGAGCTACCTGTTGTGAGGAACTCCAGTATCTCACGATGGAACAGCCGGTCTGCCAGGCGGCTCGAGAAAACATCCAGGGGACTCCAGGGCAGGAAGGGTTCAAAGGGAAAGATGCTCAGTGCCGGACCAACCTGTGTGTCACCCCGAAGCTCCTTGATAGCACGGTACGCACGAGCGTGGGCCAGGAGCATCTGCCGCAGGACCTTGAGCGCTTCGCCTGGAGAGGATCTCCCTGGCGGGAATTCTCCCGTGTAGTACCCATTGATCGCATAGACCGTTGGTTCGTTGATCGTGCACCAGTGGCGAACGCGCTGAAGGTGCCGGACAACGACGCGCACAAATCTCTCGAAGATCTCGGGTGATTCCTCAGCAAGGAACCCGCCTTTTCGCTCGAACCAGAGAGGAGTGGTGAAATGGTGGAGCGTGACAACGGGGCATATGCCGTGGAGAAGTAACTCGTCGACGATATCGCTGTAGTGGGCGAGGGCGTGTTCGTCAATCCGCCCCTCCTCCGGCTCGATTTTGCTCCACTCCACGGAGAATCGGTAGGCATTCAGGGAGAGGGAGTTCATCAGGGCAATGTCCTCCCTGTACCTGTTCCACTGATCGCACGCCCGTCCTGCCCGCTGCCCGTTCAGAATCCGCGGGGCCCCGCGGCGATCTACTGCCGACTCGAACGCGAACCAGTTGTTGTTTGTGCAGTTGCCCTCGACTTGGTGGGCCGATGTGGCGGCCCCCCACAGGAAGTCCCTGTTCTGGTCAAATCTGCTCCACCGGTCAAAGGAGTCAGGTCTCATCACAGGAAGTTCAGTTCCACGGCCCTTCTCTCCAGTTCCTCCCGTGACTCCGGCGCGGCGATCCGGATCAACGCCCTCGCGCGCTCCCGGATAGTCTTACCGTACAGATCAGCGACACCGTGCTCGGTCACCACGAACCGGATATGGTTGCGCGTCGTGACAACGCCGGCCCCGGTGCGCAGCAGAGGAACGATCTTGCTGACGGTATTTCCCTTCACCTGCGCGGTGGAAGGCATTGCTATCACCGGGATGCCATTGTTGCTCCGGGACGCGCCGTAGATGAAGTCCACCTGACCTCCCACCCCGCTGTACAGCCGTGGGCCGATGCTGTCCGAGCAGACCTGTCCCGTGAGATCGATCTCAATTGCAGAATTGATTGCCACCATCCGATCGTTCTTCGCGATCACGAACGGGTCGTTCACGTACTCAGTCGGGTGCATCTCGACAATCGGGTTGTCATCGACGAAGTCATAGAGTCGCTTCGTGCCCAGGAGAAAGCCTGCGATGATCTTGCCAGGGTGAAGGCTTTTCTTTTCTCCGTCGATCACGCCCATTTCGACGAGATCGATAATGCCGTCCGAGAACATTTCGGTGTGCACACCCAGGTGCTTGTGATTGGTCAGCTCCTGCAGCACGGCATCGGGGATCGCTCCGATACCCATCTGTAGCGTAGCTCCGTCTGGGATCAGGCCTGCGATGTGTTGTGCAATCTGTCTGGCAAGATCGGAAGGGCCCCCCATCGGCATCTCTGGAAGCTCGTACTCTACGGGAACGATGTAGTCGAGCTTCGAGACATGGATAAACGCGTCACCAAGTGTGCGGGGCATATTCGGGTTAACCTCGGCGATCACCGTTGCAGCCGCCTGCGCTGCGGTTTTCGTCACGCCGACTTCTACTCCGAACGAGCAGAATCCGTGTTCATCGGGAGGCGAAACATGGATGAGCGCTGCATCGAGAGGCAGGTGCCCATTTCGAAACAGTCCTGGAATCTCTGACAGGAAGCAGGGGGTGAAGTCTGCCCGGCCCTCATGGACAGCCTTCCGCACATTGTCACTGATGAACAGTGTGTTGACCCGGATATGGTCCTTCATTTCCGGGGCGACGTAGTCTGCGGTTCCAACGGTCAGCACTTGTGCGATCTCCACGTTCGACAGGTCCTTCGCCCTTTCGACGAGTGCTGCGAGAACTTTCTGGGGCACCGAGCAATTGCCCGTCAGGAAAACACGATGGTTCGACTCTATTGCAGCCGCCGCCTCAGTCGCGGTAACGGTCTTCTTTCGGAAAACCTCCATCACACTCATAGCGCTTTCTCCTTCATACCCAATGCTTCTGCGACGGGCAGGCTCGTGATGTGACCGTCATGGAGAACGACCCCACGTTTGAGTGTGCGGGAAGAGGAGATGGCAGCCGCCGTCCCCGTGCGTGCAATCTCCCACATGAAGGGCCACGCAGCGTTGTTGAGAGCATGTGTCGCCGTGCGAGCCACAACCGATGTCATATTCGGGACGCAGTAGTGAATCACCCCCTCCTCGATGAACGTGGGGTCACGGTGTGTTGTGGGCCTGCTTGTCTCCACACAACCCCCCTGATCGATGGAGATGTCAAGGATGAGCGATCGTGGTTTCATCCGTTTGACCATTTCGCGACTGATAATCACGGGGGCCCTCTCCCCGGGCTGGAGAACAGCACCGACGAGCACGTCTGCGAAGCGAGTCACTTTTCTCACGTTGAAATCGTGTGAGACCATCGTCACGAGCCTGCCCCCGCACCCCATGAACTGGTCGATCTGCCGCAAGCGCGCCAGGTTCTTATCAAGCAAGTAGACGCTGGCGCCCGCGGAGAGGAAGCTCATCGCGGCCGCTGCGCCGTACGTTCCGGCTCCAATGATGATGACCTCCGCCGGAGGAACACCCGGTACGCCCCCAAGCAGAATCCCCTTGCCACCCAGGTCGTTCTGAAGCAGCGTCGCGGCTATCTGCGGCGTCATTCGGCCCGCAACCTGGCTTAGCGGGATCAAGACCGGCAGGGTCAGATCGTCCTCCTGAATCATCTCATATGCGACACCGGTAATCCCCTTGGCAAGCATCTTCTCGACCTGGGGACGAGGACACACTGCCATGTGGAGAAATCCCATGACCGTGCAACCCTCTTTGAGCAGCTCAACCTCTGCAAGTGTGGGACGTTCCACTTTGAGGAGCAAATCCGCCCGGCCGTACACCTCTTCCTGCGAGTAGACGATCCGTCCACCCGCTCGTTCGTAGTCAACGTCCGAGAATCCCGCACCGAGCCCAGCCTCCTTCTCAATGGAACACGAGTGGCCCGCAGCGGTGAGCAGTTCGACACCGGCCGGCGTCAACCCTACCCGATGCTCGTCAATTCTGCATTCACGTGGGACACCGATATCCATACGACCTCCTGGACAATCTTGTGCTATTGATGAAGAGAATCTTTCGACCGGATGCGACAGGCCGAATCAATATCTCCCGAATCGATGCACCGCGTCGTACATTGCCACGATGTTCTCGGTGGGGGAGTTGTCCTGCAACATGTGGGTGGGGGAAAACGCGTAACCACCGCCGGGCATCATGATCTCGAGGGTTTCCCTGACGTTGTTCACGGTCTCTTCCACACTTCCGTAGGCAACAGGACCGGCGGTGGAGATACATCCGTGAAATGCCAGCTGCGTGCCGAAGCGTCCTTTCAGATATGCCGGTGACATGTCCTTCGCCTCGGGCTGGAGTGTGTCGACGATCGTAATCCCCATCTCTATGAAGTCCTCAAACGCCCAGCTGCTCGAACCGCATGAGTGGAACATGACCGGTATGCCGAACTCCTTGGCCAGATCAACAAACTTCTGATGTCGCGGGCGAATGTGCTTGCGGAACAGCTCGAGGCTGATGAGTGGTCCGCGCTGGGTACCGAGGTCTTCGCCCAGCCAGAGAATATCGATTGCTCCCCCTGCTGCCTCAAGAGATCTCCTGAGTACCTCAAGTTGCACCTCGTTCTTTCTGTCCATGAAGAGGAGTCCGGCTGGTTCGTCCATTGTCAGATCAACCAGAACCTGTTCCATCGTCCGGATCATACCGGCGGTATTGATCATGTCACCCGCGCCCGGGTTCCCGATGAGCAGAGCATATCCCTCACTCTCCCGGCACTGCTGCGGGATGCTCTCGTAGTCGAAGTCATCCGGGGAGGGCATCGGCCAGCAGGCAACCCTCTCCTCATCCGCATCTTTGAGAGGGAAGTCGCAGTAGTCCCAGTATCCTCCATCCTCATGCTCAACCCATCGCGTTCGGATGCCCCACATGTCCGTCTTCCGACCCTCGAGATCCGAATGGAGCCGGGGCCCGTTGTAGCGGGGGATGATCTCGAAGAAATCCACACCGAGGCGCTGACGGAGCGATTCGTCGTCATCGGGGCGTACGCCGAAATGTCGCTTCAGGCGGGCATCAACCCCGGGATTCGCAAGATAGTCTACGGGTACCCTATCGACCTGTTCATGGGACAGTGCTCTTTTGACCCGCTCTTTTGAGGTCATGGGATCGGTTCACACTCCACCATGTGCCGTAAACGATTGAAAGTCGAGAGGAATCTACTGAAAGCGCACTGAACAAGCAAGATTGCATCGGACCTGGGCTCGTACCAGGTGCATTGACGGTTCTCCGGATTTTTCGTAGTTTTTCCCTGTCACTACCCCACGGAGGAGCCATGAAGATACTTGTCACTGACGGGATCTCACAGGAAGGCGCTGCTATCCTGACTGACAACGGTCACGAAGTTCACGAAACAAAACTCTCCCCGGAAGATCTGCTGGCCAAGATCAAAGAGTATGACTGTATCATCGTTCGGTCGGCCACAAAGGTCACCAAGGAGGTCATCGATGCAGGGAAACGCCTGAGGGTCATCGCGCGCGGGGGTGTTGGGCTTGACAACATCGATGTCATGCATGCGGAGAGCAAAGGAATCACGATACTCAACACGCCCGCGGCATCTGCAGTCTCGGTGGCGGAGCTCACCCTTGGGCATATGCTTGCGGTCTCCAGGTTTCTCCATATCTCCACCCCGGAGATGCGGGCCGGAAACTGGCCCAAAAAGGCATACTCGAAGGGTATTGAGCTCTATAAGAAGAACCTCGGTATCATTGGTCTTGGCAGTATCGGCAAGGAGGTAGCCCGGCGGGCACTGGGATTCGGCATGCACGTCATGGCCTACGATCCACCATTTGCGCCGATGGATTTTTTTGTGGAGATCACAACACGTGACAAGGTTCTCTCCACGGCGGACTTCATCACCCTGCACATACCGTTTGACAAGGAGATGGGGCCTGCGATCGGCGAAAAGGAATTCACGATGATGAAGGACGGTGTCGTGGTCGTCAACTGCTCACGAGGAGGGGTCATTGAAGAGAAGGCACTCCTGGCCGCCCTGGAGAGCGGGAAGGTGGCTGCAGCCGGGCTGGATGTTTTTGTCGATGAACCCCCCACCGAAGTGCAGCGCGCACTCATGCATCATCCACGCGTAAGCGTTTCTCCTCACATCGGCGGATCCACCGTGGAGGCGCAACAGCGGGTCGGTTCTGAGATCGCCATGAAGGTCGTCAAGGCCCTCAGTCCCGACAAACGAATCTCGGAGCAGTAGCAGGAGCAACTCTCAGAGGCCGCCGGCCTGGTTCGGGGAAGGCAGCAGGTGGGTCGGCGCACGCAGGCGGTGCCACTAGTCCTCTTCATTCAGACTTACCGCCCACTCGGTTCCCAGCCAGGAAGAGAAGATGGACTTCTGTAGATCCGTGGGATCGGCAATCAACCGCACGGTGTAGGACGGCGGTCGGGGCACATTCAGGGCACAGAGGAAGGTCCGGAGACGTCCGTTTCTGAATACGTCAACCCGCACCTCCTCTCCGAAGGTCATGTGGTTGACCCGTTCTTGCAGATCGTCTGTCTCCACCTTGTACCCGTTGAGTGCGAGGAGTTCGTCCCCCACGTTTACGCCCGCGCTGTGAGCCGGTGATCCGGCCACAACGGAGAGGACACGTGTTGTTGTCTCCCTTTCTGACACCTCCAGCCCGAGCCACGGGCGCTGGATCGTGTCCACCACGATCAGCTCAAGCCCCGCGTAGCGCAGATTCTGTTCCCAGGGCAGGGGATCAGATCCGTAGACGAACCCATCGAAGAAGGACGTCATCGCGTCACTCGCCAGTTCCCGTGCCACTCTCTCCACGTCGTCGAGGGTGTAGCCTCCGCTCCCGAGGGGAAACCTCTCGTAGAGAGTCCGGATCAGGTCGTCCAAGGAAGAGGTATTCCCCGAGCGGTGGCGGATTTCCAGATCCAGATGCAGGGAGACGTTAGCACCCCTGGAGTACACATCCGTCTCATAGTTGAAGACACGCTGGCGGGAGCCGGATCCCTTAATCCAGGCATCAAAGCTGCAATCGGCAAGCGGCTGTTCCAGGTTTCCGGGTCTTCCTCGGTCTGCTGCCGCCGCTGAACCGATTCCACGGAGGTAACCCTCGACGGGGTGAAGGCCCTCCCGCACCAGGAGTAGGTTGTGGAGGTAGGAAGTCGCTCCTTCGGCGATCCAGAGTTCCCTGTAGTAGTTCTCTCCCGACCAGTCATACGGGTCCATCCCCCGGGGCCTCAGCCTCTTGACGTTCCATGTGTGAAAAAACTCATGAGAGATGATCCCCAGAACTGATGAACAGGAGGATGGCACCCCGGGTATCTCCGGTCGATGAAGAATGATTGTCGAGTTGATGTGCTCGGTGGCCCCCGCTCCCTGCGCGGATTCGTGGAAGAGAAAGACATATCGTCTATATGGAAGTCCTCCCCAGAAATCCCTGTTCATGGTGACAATGCGCGTGAGGTCTCCGATTAGCAGACCAACATCACACGGGGGAGTTCCTGCAAAGCTGAGAACGTGTGGGATTCCGTCGATGAGGAATTCTCGGTCCTGCTGATTGCCGATCTCCAGCGGGCAATCGACCAGGTGGTCATAGTTCGAAGCCTGGAAGATGAAGCGCTCACCGGGAAGAGAATCAAGACCTGTGGTCACGTGCCAGTTGCCAAACGGGTGGACCGTGAGCGTCAGGGGGAGGCTCCGATACTCCTCCGCGTACATGAAGACTGACGAGCCATCGACGAAGCCGTGCTCATCGTTCAAGCCACGTGTGCGAAGGTGAAACTCGTTGGCGTAGACCGAGTACTGGAGAAGGACAGACCGGCTCTCCTTCTTCAGGATGCGCCATGTGGACTTGTCCAGTTTTGACCACTGGAGCGGCTGATCCTCATCTCCCTTCGAGGAAAACCGGACAACGCCACTGGCGAAATCGAGCACACGGTACCGCCCTGACCTCCAGACGGGGAGCCGTACATCCAAGAAATCAGCGGAGGCTGGCAGATGGTCGAAAGCCACTTCCAGATGAAAGAGATGCGTCCAGGGTTCCGGCATCGAGATCTGGTATTCGATGTGCCGGGGTTGCGTGTGGGCCTGCCCGATGCTGCACAGCAGGAGGAGCAATGTCACAGAGCGCATAGTCTGCTCCCTCGAAGTGACTCCCTGCAATGTACGCTCATGGGAGGATTGGTGCAGGAGTGGACCTATGGATAGAGGAGGTACTTCTTTCGCACCTCCTCGAACGCCCGGAGCCGTTCATTCCAGCTGTCGATGACCTGGTCCGGATCGCGGCCACGCTCTAGCATCGAGCGGACCGTAGTCGTACCGGCCAGACGATCAAACCTATTCTCCTTCCACTCCAGTCTGTCTGGATGCACCATGAGTATTGCCCACAGGAGCACTATCCCGGTTCGGACGGCCTGATATTCCTCCCTCTCCGTTACTTCAAGCATGATCCCGTTGCAGCCCTGGTTGGCGTACTCGGGGGCCGTCACGTTCTGCGGGCGTTTTGTCGGCGTGAATTGTATCGGCTCGAACTGGACCCCGGGAAGTGACATGTTCTCGAGCAGTTCAATGACCTGAGCGGTGTTCAGCCATGGCGCACCGATATACTCAAACGGCCTCTCCGTCCCCCTCCCGTCCGACACTTTGACCCCCTCGAAGAGGCACGTGCCAGGGTACACCACGGCCGTGTTGAGCGTAGGCATATTGGGGGAGGGTTTCACCCATTGGAGGCCTGTTTCGTCGTACCAGAGGTTGCGGGTCCAGTTCTTCATCCGGATGACCGTCAGATGAGCGCGGAGGCCGTCCTCCAGCCACCCCTGGCCATTGTACATCAACGCCAGCTCTCCCACCGTCATCCCGTGCATTATTGGAATAGGCGCAAACGCCACCAGCGAGAGCGTGGAATCCTCGCCAAGCGGATCCTCCACCCACGTGCCCGTGATGGAATCCTTTCGGATCGGCACCATGAGCGAGAGCATGGAATCCTCGGCGACAGGACCCGCGACCCGCGTGCCGGTAATGGGGTTTGGCCTGTCCAGCACAACAACCGGGATTTCCTTCTTGGCGGCCGCTCCCATCACATGGCCCAGTGTGGAGATGTACGTGTAGAAACGTGCTCCGACGTCCTGTATGTCAAAAACCAGCAGGTCCACCCCCTCGAGCATCGGGGCCGTTGGCTTCTTCGTCTTCCCGTACAGGGAGTAGATCGGGACCCCTGTTTGCTGGTCCATCCCGTCCGGGATCAGCCCCGTCGTGTCCCCCCGAATTCCGTGCTCCGGACAGAGGAGCGCTGCCAGCTCCATGTCGTCTCGACCGGCAATAGCATCTGCGACATGACGGCCGTCGGAGAGGAGCGCCGTGTGGTTCGTGACGAGCCCTACCCTCTTACCCTGAAGGAGATCGAGGCGTTCGGAAAAGAGCAGGTCGGCCCCAACCAGGACTCGCCCTTCCTGCCCAAACGCTGGCTGGACCAGCGTCAGAATCAATCCAGCGGTGAGGAATCGTGCGACCATCATCTACCTGTCTGGCTATGGTATCTGCAGCAACCCCACGCGCGTGTCACTGCGCGCTCTGCTCATGACGTTCAGGGGACTGTGAGTGCTTCGATGATCTCCCTGTGTCGGGGGAATTCGCGCAGGAGTTCCCGCCGGCTACCGATTTCGAAATCCTGGAATTCAAATCCCGGAGCGACGGTGCACCCTATGAGAGAAAACGCGTTCTGCTCGTTCACCCTTGCCCCGAACCATGATCGGTTCTCGATGACAGCCTGGAACACCTCACCTCCTCTGGCGTCCGGGCCAAGCCGAACGGTCCGATGCTCTCCTGCGCGGTCAATGACATGGAGTGTGAGCGAGGAGCCTGTATAGAAATGCCAGATCTCGTCGGAGGAGAGACGGTGCAGACGGGAAACTTCGTGTCCGGGGAGGAGGAAGTAGATCGACGTTGCCAGGTTTCTCTCCTCCCCGAACCTGGGAGGGAGTGAGGCTGACGATATCGTCTCGCTGCTTCTGTACACCTCACGATAGTACCCCCCTTCCGGATGCTTCCGCAGCCGGAGAGCCTGTATCCAGTACTCTGCCGTCAGTATCTTCCTCTGTCCGCCCATTCCCGGCTCATTGTACCCCGCGAAAAGGAAAAAGTCAACTTCGTGTTGGATATCTGGGAGCCGTTCTGTATTTTCGGGAGGGAAAGTCCACGCCTGAACACCTGGGGTGATCCATCGATGAAACGTGAATTGAAGCACTTCTGCTCTTCGTTGACCTTTGTCCTGCTTCTCGGTTTCCCGGCAGCCGGAGAGTCGAGCGAGAGTACGTTCTTCGTATCCACGAGGGGGAGCGATATCTGGTCGGGCAGGCTGGCTGAGCCGAATGAGGAGGGAACAGATGGACCGTTCGCTTCTTTTGAAGCGTGCCGCGACGCCTTGCGGTCGCTGAAGGAGAGCGGACGGCTGGACGCTGCGGGGGCAATCGTCTCCGTGCGCGGGGGCACCTACAGGATGACCGGAGAGCTGACGCTCACCGAGAAAGACTCTGGAACGGAGGAGGGACCTGTCGTCTGGAGGGCCTATCCGGGTGAGCGGGTGATTCTCGATGGTGGGCTGACCGTCGATAATTTCATGCCTGTGACAGAGCCGGCGGTGCGGGCGCGGCTGACACCGGAAGGCAGGGGGAGGATCGTTGTTGCAGATCTTCGCAGCCTGGGGCTGATTGACTACGGCAGAATCGAACAGCGGGGGCGGCCGGGCCTGGAGCTCTTCTTCCAGAACAAGCGGATGCAAATCGCCCGTTGGCCGAACGATGGGTGGCTCAGGGTTGCCGACGTGCCGCAATCAGGAGACTCCCTCTACGGGGAAGGCCTTGCCCGGGAGAAGCGGTACGATGGCGTTCCTGCTGGACGGCACTACGGGAGGATATCCTATGGAGAGCGAAGGCCGAACTCGTGGTCGCTGGAAAATGACATCTACCTCCATGGCTACTGGACATTCGACTGGAGCGATTCCTACCAGCGAATCGAATCGATCGACACAACACTGTCAGAGATAACAATAGAGCCCCCCCATCACCACTATGGGTACACCAAGAACCAGCGTTACTACTTCCTAAATATCCTCGAAGAGCTGGACAGGCCGGGCGAGTGGTATCTGGACCGGGACAACGGACTCGTCTATTTCTGGCCCCCTGAAAAGATCGTTCCCGGATCGGTCTCTGTCTCAGTCCTTTCGGACCCGATGGTCACCCTGACCAATTCAACGCACATAGCATTCCTGCGGTTCACGTTCGCATGCACGCAAGGCCAGGGCATCGTTATCACGGGCGGCAAAGACAACCTCGTGGCCGAATGTACCTTTGCCAATCTCGGAGACCAGGCGCTGACGATAGACGGCGGGTCCAACAACGGGGTGAGAGGGTGTGATATCTACGATGTGGCTCTCGGGGCCGTTGTGCTCGGCGGGGGCGACAGACGCACGCTCACGCCCGCGGGGAACTTCGCCATCAACAATCATATCCATCACTTCAGCCAGTGGCTGCGAACGGGAAAGCGGGCTGTGAGGATTTCCGGGGTCGGAAACATCGTATCACACAACCTGATTCATGACGCTCCGTTTGAGGCGATCTACCTTATGGGGAACGATCATCTTGTCGAATACAACGAGATTCACAGCATCACGCAGGAAACCGGTGATGCGGGGGCTCTCCACACAGGGCGGGACTGGACCTGGCGGGGAAACGTCATCCGTTACAACTACTTCCACCATCTCCTAGGGCCCGGCCTGCACGGAGTCATGGGTGTGTACCTGGATGATTTCGCATGCGGGTTTCACGTCTATGGGAACGTCTTCTACAGGGCTGGCCGTTCGACCCTCATCGGAGGCGGTCGGGACAACATCGTAGAGAACAACGTCTACGTCGAGTGTTCGCCCTCGATCCACATCGACGCACGCGGTCTTGGATGGGCAGGATACTACTTTGACGGGTCGCGTCCGGAACTGTTCACCAAAATGGATGAGATGCGTTATTCCGAGGCTCCCTACAGTGAACGATACCCTGAACTCCTGAAGATGTACGACGGTGATCCGGCTGTGCCGGCGAACAACATCATTCGGCGAAACATCTCCTATGGCGGCAGATGGATGGACATCTACGATTTCAACGCCTTTGATTTCTCCGTTGTCCACGTCCGGGACAACCTCATTGCGGATTCCATCCTGATCAGGCGCCGGGAAACAGGCGCCAAAGGCTGGGATCCCTACTATCTGAACATCGATCTGATCGAGGGCTACGAGTTTCTCACATTGGGGGATTCGGCCGCGGCTGCGCTCCTGCGTGGCAATTACCTTCTGGAATCGAAGCCAGAGATCCTCGATGTGACTCCCACCGGTCCGCATCTGCGATACACCCCCGAATGCGACGCGCTGCAGTTTGAGAAGATACCTGTGGAGGAGATCGGGCTTCAGATCGGTCCCTATCGTCGGGAGCTGCCGGAACGTTAAGCAGAACGATCCCTCCGTCCGACGGTGAAGAAAGATGGGTGACCGGCCTCCCTTCGTGCAGAGGAATCTCCGTCGAACCAGGGTGCCCACTTCAACGTCGCCCGATGAGGGCGTGACCTAGAACACCCTCCGGAACGCCTCCCCCTCCCTATATTGCATCAAGATGTCCCTTCGACACTAACACCTCCTCTACGTCGGTTTCGTCGTTTTTCTGCACACCTGCGAGCTGTCATGTCTCGACATCCCATGAGACCACGGCCGCGTCGGACCATTACATTTCTATGTATTGCACTCCTCGCGGCCGGTCTCCCTCTGCCGATGCGTGCACAGGGAGAGGGAGAGGTGCGACATCCCGAAGCCGCTTTCCGGTATGGCCGTGACTCCAAGACTGATACGGCGGGCGTCATCCGGGCATTGTTCAATATCTCTCACGAGGTGAGCGGGGAAAACCCCGAGGAGGTTGCACGAAGCTACATTTTCAGCCGCGCCCATGACCTGCGGATCGATGATCCCGCCGAAGACATCAGAGCAGACGTCACCCATTCCAACCCGGGCGGGTCGCACGTGCGATTCACCCAGTACCATCAAGACATCCCGGTGTACCGTGGCGGACTTGTCGTGAGCATCAAAGGCACCAGCCATGTCTCGATGGTCGTGAACAACTTTCTTGAGGACATCCGGATCCCGTCGGCACCCCCCGCCCTTACGCCCCACGAGGCGATAGCTGTGGCGCAGCGGCATATGAACGTGACGGGGTCGGTTCTGGGACAACCGGCTTCAGCGCTCCTGATGATCTACCGCGCCGGCCAGTCCGATGATCGGCTTACCTTTCGGGTGACCATGACCTGCACGGAGCCATACGGCGACTGGGAGATCATGGTGGACGCGCACTCCGGTAGGGTTCTCCATGTCGAAGATCTCTTCGTGGATCTCCGAGAGGGTGAGAGGGTCCAGGGCCGCGCGTATCTCTATCTCTCTGATCCTCTCAGCGCAGCGCGACAGCGATACGGGACAGAGGGTTTTCTCGATGCTGGGGACTCCGACTCCGACTCACTCAGGGCCTATCGTGAGTACGTCACGCTAGATTCTCTTACTTACCGTGATGGCTTGTACAGGCTTGCAGGTCCATACTGCTCGGTTGCGGAAATTGAAGCCCCTACCGATCCCCCCTTCTACGCGGCAACCTCTCCCGATGCATTTATCGCAACGCGGGACGAACCCGCCTTTGAAGCAGTCATGGCCTACTACCACGCGACAGCTGCCTACAAACGGCTCCTCCACCTCGGGTTCGACATACCCTCGCTCAGAGCACTGCGGCTGGATCCACACGGTTACCTGGGGAACGATAATTCCCACTACAGCCCAACCGGCAACTGGATGTCCTTCGGGACCGGCGGCGTCGACGATGCCGAAGACGCTGATGTCATCTGGCATGAGTACGGGCACGCCATAATCGCCAACATCAATCCCTACTGGGGCGGGGGGGAATCCAGAGAACTCGGAGAGGGGTTCAGTGATTACTGGGCCGCATCCTATTCCCGCTCGCTACCTCAGTGGAAGAAATCCGATGCCGAGTACGAATGGTTGTACAACTGGGACGGCCACAACCCCTACTGGAAGGGAAGAATACTGAACGACAGCCGAACGTACCCCTTCGGCAATCTCCCCGTTCATGAAGCTGGTCAGGTCTGGTCCTCGGCACTCATGCAGATACAGGGTGAACTCGGGAGAGAGATCACCGATATCCTCGTGTTGAAGAGCCTCTACTACCTGGGATACGCTCCCAGCGCGATCGATAATGCACTGGCGATCCTCCAAGCGGATAGGGATCTCTACGGTGGAGCCCACCTCCCGACGCTCATCCACTGGCTGGGACCCGTGAAGCAGTTCCTGCCGCCAGAACTGTTTGATGCGATACTCATCGTTCACGATGACGACGCGCTGCCGCGCGGCTCGGCTTCGTTGAGCGCACAGACAGGGGACACGATCTCGGCGGAGAGGATCTCATCGTTCCTCTTCGATGTTGCCTCGCTTCCATTCGGCGTTCAGGGTCACGCCGTAGCGTTCCAGGAGCTGGACACAGCAGCTCTCGGACACTATCAAGCCATTGTGCTGGTCGGTGGTGCAAACCCTGAACCTTTCAACGATCCCCTCAAAAGGTTGGCGCTGTCTCAGTACGTGATCAATGGTGGGCGAATACTCGTGGAAGGGGGTGACGTCGGGTACTTCTATCGAAAAGACGAACTAAGAGACGAGGACCCGCTGTTCCGCAGGATCGTGCTGCACGATTCGCTCTATCTGAGCGATGCCCCTGATGCATCATACCTGTACTGCTCCCCTGCACAGGCGCTGTTCATGAGTCCACACACCCTCTCGAGTCCGATCGAGTTCGGGCCGTTCAGCACCCCAGGTACTCGAGACGCAGTTCTTCAAGATCCTCACGATGGTCGGGCTTTCTCCATTGGAGAGTGGTCACCTGAGCCTGCTGTGGGCGCAATTCTTGCCTCTGCGGACGAATCGGGAAATATCAGAACACTCTTTCTTCCCTTTGCGATCGGATCCCTGGTGGACACCAGCGCGGCCCGCTGCTTGATTGAAAACGCCCTCCTCTATCTCCTCTCAGGGAGATCTCCCGTGACCGATGTCCACGCACGCAATGACCCCTCTCCCGAGGCATTCTCACTCAGTCAGAACTATCCCAATCCCTTCAACCCGAGGACCACTATCCGATTCTCCATCCCCGAGGCCGGGGGCCGGCTCGCCGTGAGGCTCGAAGTCTTTGACATGCTGGGTCAGCGCGTTGCGATTCTCGTCAGAGCGAAGATGGAACCGGGAACCTACGAGGAGCAGTTTGACGCATCCGACCTCCCGAGTGGTGCCTACTTCTATCGCCTTTCTGCCCAGTCGCCGGACGGTTCAGGGGTGTTTCGGAGAACCGAACGGATGGTTCTCCTCAGATAGTCGGACGCTACTCAGTCCGACACGAGGGGTTGGTGTTGGGCGCTGCACTTTCCGGCCAGGAATGCAACTGCTCTCTCTACGAGCGCCTCAATTTCCGGTGTCCGGGGGAGAGTTTCTGCGATCGACTGGACGTATCGACGGTCCAGAACAGCACGGTAGGTGGGTCTGAAGTTGAGATCGTACACCCAGCCAATTTGCAGCAGTTTGAAGTCATTGATGTTCCTGACATCCGCTCTCCGGACGGGCTGCCCTCTGTGAAGATTCAGCGCAACTGGTGCTGAGACCCCGGGGGATTCCTCGTATCCAATGGCTACCGCCTCGTTCCGTTCTTCTGGTCTCTGGTGGTAGTATTCGATCACGACCCTCAGGATGTCAAGTTTGTCAGCATCCCGCAGCAGGTTGGAAAAGAGGATGCATCGCTCAGACTCCCCACGGGGAACCGTCGGGCGATTGTGGTAGGATATTGCACGAACAAGAAGGTCCGCTTCTTCAGGGGGGAACGCCTCCAGGACGCGCTCTCGCGAAAGAATGGCTAGGCCGAGCTGGGCATGATCTTCTGACCGGGAATCCGCAAACGTCCTGTGCCGGGCATACTGTTCGAACCGACCCACATCATGCAGGAGTGCGATGGACTCTGCCAGAAGGAGATCACCCTCTGGTAGTGAGATCGCGCGGCTGATGGGTCGGACTTCCCGGCAGACATTCATCGTGTGCTTCACTTTGAGGTCGACGTTCCGACGGAGATCCCCATTGTCTGTCCGGTACCCACTGACATAGATGCGAAACCACTTCTTCAGCTCGGTCAGCCCTTCCCGGGTCATTCTCCACCCTCCGCTGCCGATGGTTCTCCAGCCCCAGGAAATTCAGATTCCAGGAGCTCGCCGATAGTCTCAAGGCGAGGCCAGTCGCTGGCAATGCGGACCGGCAGCGTGGCTGCGTGCCTCAATGCTCGCTCGGCTTCCGCCCGGCGCCCCATATCCAGGTAGAGCACCCCCAGTTCGTAGTGATGGCGCATAATCCCCGGCGCCAGGCTGATTGCACGCCGCAGTGCGATCTCCGACTCCTCGTACCCCCCGTCCGGCACATCGCCCACGAAGAGTTGCGCAATCCCCTTTTCGATCCAGCTGGCATTCCCCAGCGCTCGGAAAAATGACCCCCGAATCGAATACGAGACGTCATCATCGGGGTTCAGCGCTAAGGCTTTTTCGGTCTCCTCGAGCAGACCGTGGGAAAGCCTCAACTGTTCTGTGCCCCCGGCTGCCAGAGCCTGGTACGCGAGGGAAGCAGCAAGCCAGGTGTGGCCTTCGGCAACCATGGAATCACCTGCTATGCACCGGTGGGCGTACTCTTCAGCATGTCTCAGAAGCTCCGTCTGATCTTCTTGAGGAGCCACTTCATACATCAGGACAAGAATCCTCGCGAGCTTCCAAAGACTCTCTGTATCCTCCGGGGAGTGATGGAGCGCAAGGAGATAGGAAGAGAGGGCCGCAGGGTAATCGATTCTCAAGAAGGCTGCGTCAGCTTCGGCAAGTCTCCCTGCGGTGTCAGCGGGCGAAATCGAGAGTGCGCATCCAAGGAGCAGAGTACCCGCGAGTGTCATTCACCCCTCCGGACTCGGCGGAGTTCTAACTCCGTGAAGTCAAAATCCGGATTCGGGATAACGACCCTCAGCTCCTCAGGCTCACCATCTTCATTCCGCACAAACGTGATCCACCCTTCCGGGAGAACCGGGTCCCTCAGGCGCACTCTGAACGTGTCGTGGTGCAGGTGGTGCAGGTCGCCGATGAACGTGGGTGTCGGGAGAAAGCGAACGACCAAGGCACCTTCTGCGACTTCCACACTAACATCCCCGTACATCGTGCTCCTGTAGATCCCACTGAACTCGTCCAGCTGTTCCGGAGCCCTCCTCCCTCGATCCGATTGAGCCCCGCCGACCCGTTGAGCATCCCCCTCTCGCTCCTTGGCAGCTCTTCTCCGGCTGAGGGGCTCTTCCAGCCAGTCGCTTCCCTCGACACCGAGACAGGCATCAAGGAGTGCGAATGTGAGAGCCATGGTAGGAGTATCATCGCTGTTTGACAGGAAGACAAAACCCAGGTCGTCCTCCGGCACAAGCACGATTTGAGAGAGCATCCCGTCCATGCCACCTCCGTGCCGGAGAACCCGGCGACCCTGGTAGTCAAGAACGAACCAGCCGAGTGCGGCTCCGTAGAAGTGTTGTGTCGGCACATCCCTGGTGCCGAAGGGACCGTCCGGTCGAGGAGTGTGGAGTGTGAAGATTTCCTGCCGGGTATTGGCTGTCACAAGTCTCAAGCCATCTTCATCATCATCGGTCAACCACATGGCAATCCATTTGAGCAGGTCATCAACAGTCGAATTGAGCGATGCAGCGGGTCCGACGTTGTCCACGTTGCGATACGGGACAGTGATGACCTTCCCCTCGTGTTGGATGTGGGGGCTCGCGACGTTCTCGTCGCCCGCCAGGAAACGGACACTGGTGTTTGTCCGGAGCATGCCGAGGGGGAGGAGAACGCTATCGCGGACGAACGCGTCCCAGGAGACTCCCGTCAGGCGTGGGATGATCTCTCCCGCAGCCAGGAACATGATATTCTGGTAGCCGTACTGAGCCCGAAAGCTGTAACGGGGTTTGAGATAGCGGATGCGCTCGATGACCTCCTCCCGATCGTACGTCGTACCGTACCAGATGAGATCACCCCCAAATGTGTGAAGACCGCTGCGATGGCAGAGAAGATCCCGCACGGTCATCTCACGCGTCACATAGGGATCATACATTTGAAACGCCGGGAGGTGGTCGATCACGTTGTCATCCCACAAGAGGCGGCCATCCTCCGTAAGCATACCCAGGCAGAGGGTGGTAAACGCTTTCGTGAGTGACGCGACGGCGAAGAGTGTCTGCCCGTTGACCGAATCTGGCGTACCCAGTGTCCGGACACCGTAGCCCCGGGAGAGAACCACGGAGTCCTCCCGGAGGATGCCCAGCGCAATTCCGGGTACGTTCCATTCACGGAGGACCTGCTGCACGGCGCCGTCGATGCGGCCCATGTCAATCTGTCGTGGCGACAGACCCCGGCTGAGCGAAATCTGCGGCGTGACAACGAGAATGACGAGAATCAGGCAAAACATCATGCAATGCGGGAAGCGCACACGGCGCAAGGAGGCTGAACGGTCTCCGCCAGGCCAGAGGAGGCGTGGCGATCCCGGGGAGCCAGGGTGGCTGTTTCTCTCCTCTCTTTCCATGAACTCTTAATGTATGAGCTTACCGGGAAAGGAACAAGGGCAAAAAGCACGTTTGGGGAAAGGCGGATTGCCTCCTCCTCAACGGACGAGCAGCGCCCGTTTCACCTCCCGCGTCCCCTGACTCGAGAGGACGTAGACATAGAGCCCGGCTGAAAGACTGCTTGCGTCCAATGTCACGGTGTAGGTCGACCGGGGTTCCGCGGTGCCGTCAAACAGATTTGCCACCCTTCTTCCCAGAAGATCGAACACTTCAAGCGTCGCGTGCCCTGCACGTTCCACCGAGAAGGTGATGTTCGTCGTAGGATTGAACGGATTCGGATAGTTCTGAGAGAGGGTCAACGCTGCCGGCGTCTCTTCCCCCACGGCAGTGGGGATGCTGACGGAAACCGCCTCGGTGAGATGGTATGACCCGTCCAAGTCGATCTGCTTCAATCGGTAGTAGTCCTGACCCGTGCTGCTTGTGTCCCTATAGGAATAGGTATGGGACTCCAGCGACGTTCCGCTCCCGCGGACAAAGCTGTTCGGGACCGTCTCGTAGCCGCTGGACAGATTGTGAGACCGGAGGACCTCGAAGCCGTAGTTATTCGTTTCCGTAACGGTCGACCACTCCAAGAGGACTGTGTTTTCCGGCAGCCGGGCAGCATGGAATCCGGTCAATTGAATGGGCAACGGAGGACCCAGACTGAACGTCATCGTCCCGCCGACCGACCCCACACTGTGTATGTATATTGCCCCGTCTGACCCATCTGAAAGGAAGCACGATGGGTCTGTCTCCTGACTGAACTCAAAGCGGCCGACGTCCAGGCTGAAGGCGGCGTTGTTCAGATCCCCGTTCACATCCGTTGTCCCGCCGGGGCGGTAGACGTAGAGCTCATCGGGCGGACCGTTTGCGTTTCCGTCACCATCCACATCACTGTTTATGCGGTAGATGAGAAGTCCCTCTCCGGGGATTCCGCTTTCGAATGTCGTGGTTTTGGCTCTGTACTCCACAACGAAGTATTCCGACGACGAATTCGGAGAGAGGATCTTGTAGCAATTGTCCGAAGCCGAGGTCAGCGGGTTGAGCGTGAAAGTCCCCGGTGAAGAAACAACCGGAAGAGATGGGATCCACCCTCCGTAACGGTATTTCATGAAGGCCGTCATATGCTGCGGCGGGTTTGTGTTCGACGCCATCACGTCCCACCTTCCGACGGGTGTTACGGCGCTGGATGAGTAGTGGTAGAGATCCGGCGCTCCCAGCGAGTGGAACATCTCGTGGCAGAGGACGGAGGCGTTTCTTGGCAGCAGGTGCTCCTGCAACTGAAAGTTGTAGTCGTAGACGCGTTTGCCGTTGATGCTGACGTTCTGTGAGTAGAGCGCCCAGCGGTGTGGCCAGAGCAAAGAGGCCCACCCTGTGGGACTTCCATAGACGATGAAACAGACGTTATCCGCACGACCGTCTCCGTCGCCGTCGATGTCCAGGCCTGAGGGCACCTCCGAGCTGACGCTATTCACCGCGTCCGCAAGGAGCTGGTGCTCCCGGTCCCTCCGTTCGATCCCGTTGTCTCCCCCCGTGTACCCGATGGGGTTCGTGGAGCTGTGGTACGGCTGGTAGTATCCCCGGGGATGTGCATCCTGAAAGGATATGACTGTTGAGCCGCCGGACACGGGGTAGAAGCTTGAGAGGACCGAGAGGACCCCGTACGACGCTTCCTGGAAGTAGTTGTACATGGAATTCTCACCGGGAACAGCGTCGTTGAACATCTCATCATACGTGGCGAGATCGTCTGTGAATTCTGACTCATCCTGGAATCGGATGAAGATAATGATGTTGTTGATCGTGCCTGTACTGGGGGCCAGACCCATGTCAGGCGGAGTAGCCTGAAGGAAACGGTTCCGCTCGAGCTCTATTGCTTCCGGGGACACTTTGAGCCATTTCTGAAGACCCGCTGAAGCCGGATCGGACGTTCCTGGGACGTACGGTGACGGAACGAGATGACCTTTTGCCATCTGTGCGTAGACATAGAAGCCGGTAACAGGGTGCTGGATGATTGTGTATCCCTCTTCGTCATGGAGCCAGTTGTAGAACTCATCGCCGCTCGCGTAGCAGAGCAGCTTGGAGCCGTCGGGTTGAACCAGTTTCTGCGGTACGAATTTGAGGTACGCTGCCTGTGCATGTTGGATCGGGCCGACGGATGCCAAGGCCAGCAACGCAATCGCCACCGCGTGCCAAATCCCTCTGGTCCCCGGATCATCGGGTTCATGCCTTCCCCTTTTTCGACTGCTGCCCCCCCGCAGCAGGTTTCTCGATGCGTCCGTCATGATCTTATCTCGTGGGCATCTGCTCAGGTCGATGTTCTGTTAACGGAGAAACAGCATGGCAACTCCCGCAACGGCGACGAACGCTCCGAGGATCGCTCGCCAGGGGAGCGCTTCCTTGTAGACGAAACGGATCAATGGAAGCATGATAATCGGAACTGTTGCCATGAGTGTTGCTGCCACCCCGACTTTTGTGTTTGCCACTGCAATGAGGCTGAACGAAATGCCCAGGAACGGTCCCACAACAGATCCCACACCCGTCAGAAGAAATGCCTTCCTCTCCTCGTTCAGCGTTGCTATCAGTCTCCGCAGCTTGCCCGCGAGCACCACGGCCGGAAGCAGAAGAACCAAAGAGCCGGATATTCTCACGAAGGCTGCGACAAAACCGTTGATGTTGCCCTCATTGAACGCCAGCTTAGCAAAGATCAGGCCAATCCCCTGCCCTGCAGCGCCGATGAAGGCAAAGGCTATCCCTGTCCACCGGATTTTCTCCGGATGTGCAGCCTGCGCCCCTCGCTCAAAGATCACTAGCGACACGCCGGCTATCGTCGTAATCATTCCCACAACCCCAAGAACGGGAAGATCTTCCCCCAGAAAGACGAAAGCGGCAACCGCCGCGATACCGGGCGCACTGGAGAGGATCAGCATGCTCAGACGGGCGCCTATCTGCTCAAAAGCCTTGAAGAGAAAGCTGTCGCCGATGGCGAGCCCGACCATTCCGCTCAGAACGAGGTTGATCGCCTGGGTAGCGGTGAGGTTCTTGTCGATATCCCAGACCCAGATGGCCAGACTGAGGAGGAGAATCCCCAGCAAAAGACGGGTAACATTTACCCTGACAGACCCGATTCGTCTCGTCGCCTCGGTAAAAAGCACCGAACTGACGGACCAGAGGGTCGCCGTTATCAGGGCAAAGAGCTCTCCTAGGAATGGCATTGTCCTCCCGTACCGGCCATACTCCTGTCCACTATCAGCCACCTGCGCACATAGAACCCCACCCGGCGGGCAGAAATGGGGAACAGAGACCCGGAAGGCGGATCGCGGCGTCCGCTAGTCAAATGCGACCCGACGACGCGCATCCGCAAGGTGCGCCTGGATTTCAGCCAGGTGGCGCTCGTTTGTTCGATTGGAGGAGAGTGGAGGTAGATGCTCGAACGGAAAGAAATCGACGGCAAGCGTTTCATCGCTCGGCCTGGGGCTCCCGCCGACAATATCACAGAGGAAGACGATCTTGAACGCGTGGTAAAATTCCAGTGGTCTTCCTCCTCGATTGGCGTCGAAGACACCGATGATCCGCGTCGGCATCGCTTCGAAGCCGCTCTCCTCCCGCACCTCTCGCGAAATCATTCGGGATGGGAGCTCCCCAACATCCGCCCAACCTCCGGGCATGCACCAGTGCCCATCCTCCCGTTCCTGCACAAGGAGAATCCTGCCATCCCTGATGATTGCTGCCCGTACGTCAATCTTCGGAGTTGCATAGCCCGGCTGGAGCAGGAAGTTGCGCTCCAGATCCTCCTTCGCAAGTGAAGAATGCGTTGCCGTGATCTCGGCTGCAATTTCGGACAGCCTCTCGTAGCGCTGGCGGTCGTATGTACCTTTGCTGAAGGCGAGTCCGGTCTGTGCCAGGGACTGTATCTCCCGCGCCCAGACAAGCCACTGCGGTAGGTCCTCCTTCATACCGGGCCTCTCTCCCGTTCGTTGGTCATAGGTCACTGTCTCGCAACATACCGTCATTATCCGATCAACGCGGAACACCAATAGTGCCGCCGGTCACGTGGAGACCAGAGAAAAAGGAGGGGGACAACCGGTAGAGTTCAACGAAGCGTGGAGCCGGCTCTTCAAAGACGCTCATGCTCTCCCCTTCGAGGGGCACGATGGCGTGGTCGGAAGCCGGGAGGACCCGCGGTTGTTCGAAGGTGCCTTCGGGTTGGGAAAGTTGCCCAGGCACCGCCGCCCCGATGGGCATCGAACTCAGAGGCGGCAGCGGGACCGTCAGGACAGCGCTCTTCAGGAATTCTGAGGAAATCCGCTCCCGCGTTGCGTCACTCCTTTCCTGAGGCCGCCTACATCTCGCTTGTCATCAGGAACAGGGGCTTCATCTCAAAGCTCCGGTAGTGCGGCCGATACCGTTCTGTGTTGTAGTGCTCCCTCACGTGAACCACCTTCTTCGAGGCCGTGACCATGTCTATGGGCACGTTGTCATACCTCCCGTTCTTGAGCACCACCAGGCGTCCGTGGATGCCGGCGATCAGCAAATCCAGGGCAAGATTCCCGTAGGCCATCGGCACGATGGAATCTATTGCGTCCGGATCACCCCCACGGACCAGGTAGCCCAGCTTCTGGTTGATGACCTCCACCTTTCGCCCGTTGTTGAACTTGGGAGAAAGATCCCTCAAGCGCTGGGAGACGAGGTCACCTATTCCTCCGAGCTTGGCATGACCGTAGGCATCCTTCGCCTCACTTTCGAACACCATTTCTCCCCCCTCGAACATCGCTCCCTCGGATACCAGTACGACAGAATACCTGCTCGGGTTCTTGTTGCGATCGTACACCATCAGATCGGTCAACCGCTCGATGTCGAATTTGTGTTCAGGAATGACACAGCGGTTTGCCGCCCCTGCCATCGTGGGGAGCATTGCCGTGTAGCCGGCATAACGCCCAAAAACCTCGAGGACAAGAAATCGCTCGTGTGAACCGGCCGATGTCCGCAAACTATTGGTCATCTGGATTGTTCTCGTGACGCATGTGCTGAACCCGATGCAGTAGTCGGTCCCCGGAACATCGTTGTCCATTGTCTTTGGGATAGCCACGACCTTCATCCCCTCCTGGTAGAGGCGGACTCCGTAGCTCAGCGTGTCATCACCACCGATGGGGATGAGATAATCCACGCCGAGCCACTCGAGATTCTTCAGAACCTCCGGGGTGAGGTCATTGACCTCGTTGTTGTACGTTCCCTTGAGGGCCTCGGGGACATCGGCTTTCTTCACGTGGCTGGGACGTTTACGCGAGGTGTGGAGAAACGTTCCCCCAGTTCTCCCGGCTTTATTCACGATCTCATCGGTCAGGAACTGGTAGTTGGCGCTGTTGTCCGCCTTCGGGTCTCGCACAATGTCGATGAGCCCGGCCCAACCGCGCCGGATGCCGACAACGCGATACCCCTCTCGCGATGCCCGGATGGTAACCGCACGAATTGCCGGATTGAGCCCGGGCACGTCCCCTCCCCCGGTGAGGATGGCGATGACTCCTTTCCCCCTCATTGTGTTTGCCATGACTGCTTCTTTCGATACTTGTCAGTAATTCAGGATTGGTGCGACTATCCTTTAATCTAACAAAATCACTCCTACAGAATCAAACCGCAGGCCCGGCAGCAACGTCTATCGTGTGGAGAAGCGATAGACGGTTGTGCTTGTGTATTTCTCTCCCGGTCTCAGGACCGTCGTAGGAAAGTTCTCCCGGTTCGGAGAGTCCGGAAAATGCTGCGTCTCCAGACAGAACCCGTAGCGGTGTGCGTACGGGATCCCTCCCTTGCCCACCGCAGATCCGTCCAGGAAGTTACCCGAGTAGAACTGTAGTCCCGGTTCGGTCGTGAAGACTTCCATTACCCTCCCGCTGGCCTTTTCGAGCACGCGGGCTGCGAGCGTCAGCTCCTCGCCCTCCCTGTTGAGGACCCAGTTGTGGTCGTAGCCGCCTGCCGCGGTCAGCTGTTGATCGGCTGTGGCGATCCTGGCACCTATCGCAGCTGCCTTTCGGAAATCCATCGGCGTTCCCCGAACTGCTCGTAGTTCGCCAGTTGGTATGAGCAGCTCGTCGACGGGGGTGAAACGGTCCGCGTTGATCATCAGCTCGTGCTCCAGAATATTCCCGCTTCCCGCCCCGGCCAGGTTGAAGTATGAATGATTGGTGAGATTGACGATAGTTGGACTGTCGCAGGTCGCCTCATAGTCGATCCGCAGTTCATTCTCTTCGGTAAGACTGTACGCTACGCGGGCCGAGAGTTCCCCCGGGTACCCCTCCTCGCCATCAGTGCTCGTATACCGCAGGACGAGACTCTTTCCCGGCTGGCTCTCGTTCTCGTCGACCCTCCAGATGACTTTGTCAAAACCTCGTTCACCGCCGTGCAGGTGATTGGGGCCGTTGTTCGTCGCAAGCGTGTAGGTCCTGCCATCCAGGTCAAATCGACCTCCGGCAATCCGGTTCCCATATCTCCCGATGATGGCACCAAGGTAGGCGTTGTCGGACAGGTATCCCTGAAGGGAGTCGTATCCCAGGACGACGTCCTGTCGATGTCCCCACCAGTCAGGGACTCGCAGGGTTGTAACGACACCGCCGAAATCGAGTATCTTCACCTCCATCCCCTGGCTGTTGCGCAGGGTATACTCGTTGACCGAATCGCCGGAGGCGGTGGTCCCGTACAGGCGCTTCTTCTGGAACTCCATGTCAGGCCTTTCTCCACAATGTGCGAGCAATGACAGCGTCAGAAGGAGGGTGCCCTTCGCTATGGTAACGAGGTGCCTCATGGTGTGATCCTCATGTGGTTGTCATTCCACGATGATCTCATCAATGTACAACCAGGCGGGAAGTCCTTCCTCGATATGCCCAGGCGGGCACACCCGGCCATTTGACGCTCGTACCCTGATGAAGCGAGCCTGTTGAGGCGTCTCCACCGTTGCGACAAAGCTCTTGCGGAGCGCGTTATCCCCCTCCTCCACGACGGCTGAGACGACGTCCGTGATCTCTTGAAAATCATCGCCATTCTCAGACAACGCAAATTCCACGACAGAAGGAGCAATGATGATCGAGTTCTTCCCCTCCAGAAATGTGGTGGATAGCGTGCTCACGCCATCGACCTTTCCGAGATCCAGGAGAACATCAACGTCGTTGCCCTCGAAGCCCTGCCAGTATCCGTCGCTCGGATCCAAGCTGCCCTCCAGACCGTCCACGAGGAACGAATCGTCAGAGACGTACCGTCCTGTATAGGGGGTGTTGTAGCGCACCTTCTTTGCCACGCCCCTGTGGAGGAGAATCCTCTTCACTGAGGCTCGTTCTTTCAACGCTGCGTTCTGGAATACTGCAGCACTGATAGTGGTCGCCCGATCAAGCGCGATGGGAGACATGTACTCTGGAGAATCCAGAGTCGGTTCCTGTCCGTCGAGCGTGAAACGGATGGACGCGTTCAACTGTTCAGAACACAGAACCGCGATCAGCCGACCCGAAGGAGGATCGGGGACTGTCCTGATCTCCACCGCATAGGATCCATTGCTGTAGTTGACCTCCATTGCGTCGAGCCGTTCCTTGTGCACCTCAAGGCGCTGACGGAAGTGTTGCCAGTTGAGGGCATCTTTTGGGGTCCAAGTGACCTCCGCAAGCGCGCACATCCGTGGAACACTCATGTACTCCGCGTGTGACGGTGTGGGAATGAACTCTGTCCAGACGTTTCCCTGCGCCCCGAGGATGTGCTCAGCTTCCTGTTCTGTCAGCGATGGTGGTACCGGCTCAAACGAGTACACCCTCTTCAGTGTCGTGAGCCCCCCGATCGCCACTGGTTCGAAATCGGGGTTCGCCTGGTAGTAGTCGAAGTAGCAATGCGTCGTGGGAGTCATGACAACATCGTGCCCCATTCGGGCCGCTTCGATGCCTCCCTCCACCCCTCGCCAGGACATGACCGTTGCCTCGGGTGCAAGGCCGCCCTGAAGGATCTCATCCCACCCTATGAGACGCCTGTTGTGCGTGATGAGGAACTTCTCGATACGTTCAATGAAGTAGCTCTGGAGCTCCGCCTCATCCTCGAGTCCTTCCGCCCGTATCCGGGCCTGGCATTTATCGCACGCTCTCCACCGCCTCTTGTCTGCCTCGTCCCCGCCGATGTGAATGTAGGGACCCGGGAACAGATCCATCACTTCCCTCAGAACATCCTCAATGAAGACGAAAACCGAATCGTTTCCCGCGCAGAAAATGTCTACGTTCGGCCAGTATGCCCCCGTGGCAACGGTGAAGGGCCCTCCGGTGCACGACAGCTCTGGATATGCAGCCAGGACCTCGCTCGTGTGACCGGGCATTTCGATCTCCGGGATGATGGTCACGTGCCGTCGTGCGGCATACTCCACGATGTCACGCACCTCATCCTGCGTGTAGTATCCTCCGTATGTCGCCTTCTCGCCAGGCTGCTGAGCTTCCCGCGTGCGCCATGGCTCCCCTTCCCTATCCACCCTCCAGGCACTGGTCTCCATGAGTTTCGGGTATTTCTTGATCTCGAGTCTCCACCCGTTATCGTCGGTCAGGTGCCAGTGGAACACGTTCATCTTGTGGAGGGCGATGAGATCGATGTACCGCTTGATGAAATCTGCGGGGAAGAAGTGGCGGGAAACATCCAGGTGCATGCCGCGGTACGGGAACCGCGGAAAGTCGACAATACGGATAGCCGGCAGAACCATCTCCGTCCTCCCTTCCGGAGTGTCGGCGAATACCTCCGGGGGCAGAAGCTGAAGGAGAGTCTGCACGCCGTAGAAGAGGCCGGCCGGCTCCGAGGCAGACAGCACGATTCCACCTGGAAGGACTTCCAGCGCGTATGCTTCCGTGCCGGCAGCCGTGCTGTCTTTCTTCAGCGCGAGAAGTATCGAGCTATCGGGAATGTGCCTCTGAGGGAGAGGCCTTGCAGAAAGGGTGAGCCCTGAGGCCCGGTTGACCGGATCGAGCAGAAACTGAGCCACCTCCAGAACTTTTTCATCAGGTGGCGAGACGAAAACCTCTGTTCTCCAGTGAATCTTGAACCTCCCCCTGAGTCTTTCGAGAGAGACCGGTTCTGGGACAAGACTTTCCATTGTCTTTTTCCCTCCTCCAGCAGCCCAGACAACCGTGGCTGGCAGGATAGTGGCAAGTACGCCGGCGAGGACGAGAAGAGATCTGACCTTCATGCTGCCCCTTTCGCAGGTAAGAAATGTCGCGTCATTGATCCCACCACTGGGTGTCGCCGAACTCCTTCTGGAGGTGATCTCGGACCGCCCTGATATCATCAATACTCGTCAGGTCAGGTACGTGTTCGGCAAGGGGTAGTGTCGCCACGGATTTCGGGTACCGTTGTACCATCATCCGCACGGCAACCGGGAGCTCCTTTTCCTGACGAATCGGATGGAGTGGCAGGTGTTCCAGAAACGAGAAGATGAGGTTGTATTCCAGCTTGAAGATGTTCATGCTCACACCCACGAATCCGCCTCCCCCACTCACACGTTGCACGAGTGCCGGGGAGGGTTTCTCGTGAATATCGGAGAGGTACCCCTCCCGGTCCTTTTCTGTCACAGCGAATCTCTCAATCCGAGCCTGATCGAACTCCAGCGCACGGCGATCGTAGTCGATCAGTGCATTCCTGTGGTGTGATTCCAGAAGAAGTCGAATCGCCCTCGCCGAGTAGAGATTGTCGCTGTTGCAGACGAGAAACGTCCTATCTCTCCAATCTTCGCGAGAAAAGAGTGCCTGCAGCAACGCATCCGCGGTCCCGAGCGGCTTCTGTCTGCCAATCGGAATGGTCTGGACCGCGTAGGAGATTCTCATGTCTCCGAGCGCCTCCTTCACTCTAGGAGTCTCGTAGTATGGCCGGATGGCCGAATCCCGTTCTCTTACGACGATTACGACATCCTCCACGCCCGCCCGTCGGGCGTTCAGCAGGAGGTAGTCCAGAAGCGGCCTCCGTCCCCTTCCCACCCCTATCATCCCCTTGGGCTTCTCACCGGCCTCCTGTACCAGGAGGTCATCCACACCCGCGGGTGTCCCTTCCTCAGCACCGAGATTCTCGATCGAGTCCTTCATCCTGGAGGCGATGCCTCCTGCGAGGATGACGAGATTTCTGTCTGTCAAAGCGGTCGATTCCTCTGGCATCTCATCTTCAGTTGGTGTAGGCCCGCAGCAGGCCGCCGGCAAAGAACAGACACATACCCCCTACCGCCACTGTGGATCCTTCTTCGGTGCCGGCTCCGCCTGCAGCCACACCAACGACGAATGCCAGCAGTCCTGAGGCGAGGATCCCCATCGCCAGTCGTCCCCATCCTGTCGTGGGCATGATGTGATACGGGTTCTGAGTCGCGCGCTCCTCCTCGCTTCCGTGCCGCGCCTTCCAGATGGCTTCAATCCCCTCGGGTCGCTCAGTTCTCCAGGCTAGGCTGGCCAGCGGCGTGACGACCAGCGCAACACCAGCAGTCAGGAACGTCGTGAAGGTAAATCCCAGATCAAGGACAAACTGCCCAACCACACCCGCTACCGCTCCGGCTCCATAACCAGCGATGGCACCCTGCCAGGTGGCTCTCTTCCAGAGAAGGCCGTAGACGATGGCGATGACAAACAACGGCATATCCATAACGGCAATGATCGTGAGATACGCGTTGACCGCCCCGCCCATCAACGGAATAAGGTACGCAAAGGCTATCATGGAGAGACCTACCACGAATGTCGTTGTGCGTGCCACGAAGAGAACCTGCTTCGGCGAAACTGCCTTCTTCAAAAAACCTTCGAAGATGTCGCTCGTGAACATCGTGGCCGCGCCGTTGAGGTTGCCGGAAATCGTGGACAGCTGGGAGGAAAGAAGGCCGATGACCACCAGCCCCAGTACCCCGTGGGGGAGGATCGTGGCCAGAAGTTGCGGAATCGCGGCGTCAGCATTCTCAAGACCAGGTAGGAGGACGCCCGCGGCAAGCCCCGGCACAATCCAGAGAAGCGCAAAGGGAGTGGTGATAATTCCTGCAATGACGAGTCCGCGTGCCACTGTCTTGGTACTCTCTGCGCCGAAGGCACGTTGGAGGAGACCCTGATCCACACAGGCCCACTCGACCCCCAGCAGAAAGATCGCGAAAATGAACTGCCAGTTATACGTCCCCGTCTGCTGAACCAGCGTGAGAGACCCTTCAGGGAGCGATCCCTCCAGGCCCGGCCACCAACCGACGAGGGACATGGCGATGGGGAGCACTATGAGCGCGCCGGCAAGCATAAAGAGAAACTGAATCACATCGGTAAAGGCAACAGACCACATCCCCCCCAGCATCGTGTAGAGGATCACAGCCACAGAAAAGAGAAGGACCCAAGCCGTGAAGGACGGAAAACCGCTAATTGTCTGCCCCGCAATCGCTGCCGTGTAGAGGACCACACCAAGCCAGAAAGCAATCCGGAGCACCCAGAGCGCAGCGACGAGTGTGCGGACCCCCCTGCCATATCGCAGTCCTAGGAATTCCGGAATAGTCCGCACGCGCAGTCGTCTGAGCAGGGGAATAACAAAGAGTCCCGAGAGTACCAGCGCCATGTTCCCCGACCACGTCTGCCATATGATAGGGATACCTTCACGGTAGGCGATACCTGCCTGCCCGATGAAACTGTAGAGGTTGACGTTCGTTGCTGCGATGATGGCCGCGAGGATGAATGGGGTGAGCCGGCGGCCAGCGAGGTAGAAATCATCGGCGGTGCCGACCCACCGATAGAAGAGGGACCCGACATAGAATGTTGCGATGATGAAGGAGATGACAATAAGGTAGTCTACGAGGTTCAATCGTCACCTCCGTTGACAGAGGCGGAGGTGTGTTCAGGTGGCCGGGCATCAAGAGCCTTTCTGGCTTCCGCCCGATTCCGGTAGAGACGCTTGAACTCTCTGAAGGGGACAACAATCCAGACGACCAGTATCAGGAACCCGACGAGCCAGATAGTCCAGGTAATCCAGTCAAATTGCATAGGAGGTTCTCCGCGGCCCTAATGTCCGAATTTTTTCCTTACCAGGCAAAGCGGATGAGGTGGGAAAGCCTTCCACGCATAAGGCCGACGGGGAACTGAAAGGGATAAAAGGCCGTTTATAGTAGGTGGATATCTCACAACGAGGAGTCTTCTATGTCCCGTACTGGGGCACTATTGCTGCTTGCATGGCTGGCGCTCGCTGGACTCCAGTGCACACGCGCGGTTTCAGATAGGGATGGAAGCCCGGAGAGGAGCCGACCAGAGACCACTGATTACTGGCATCGGGGAAAAGCTGAGGTATCACGGTTCCGCCTGGAGCAGGTTCGCTACGGTCAATCTCATCGCGGCCACGCCGTGTCGATATTTGTCAAAGAGCAATTTCTGCCAGCATCGCAGGTGAAGTATGACGGCATCGAAACCGATGAAGATCCCGTCACCGTCTTGAAGCATATCGCAACCCGGGATTTCTACACAGGTATATACCCCTACTCGGTGATGACTACTGTCTTCTCTCCATTCGAGGCCAACAGCGGCCATGCGTACAAAATCACCGGCACCACGCAGGACTGGTGCGGTCAGACCTTCATGCAGCTAAACAACTGGGAAGGACGCTTTGCCATCAAGTACCACTCCTACTTTCAGGCGGAGGGCGATCAGGATTTCACCGTTGATGGGGCGTTGCTCGAGGATGATCTCTGGTCGTTGGTCCGTACAGACCCGGTTGGGCTCCCTGTTGGTGAGATCAATCTTTTCCCGTCGATCCATTGCGTGCAGCTCCAGATCCGGGAGTTCTACCCTCACGAGGCCTTTGCAACCCTCGAGAAGCTGTTCGATCCGACGCTCTCCACTGATTCTCTCTACGCGTACACAGTTCGGTACAAGGACATCCCACGAACCTTTGCGCTCTCATTCGATGTCGACTTCCCACACGCTATCCTCGCATGGGAGGAGACTGAGGACAACGTGGCTGAACGCGACGGGACTCCCCCTCTCCGGACTCGGGGTGTGCGCACGCATTCCCTCATGGTAGATTACTGGAACAGATCCTCTGTAGCGGACTCAAGCTACAAACCACTTCTGGGGCTGGAGTAGTTCTTCACTCCGACCCGGAGTGCCACCACGGCACCACAAGAGCCGTCCTCTGTGGACGGCTTTTGTGTCTCGCCAGTTGTTGATAATGCGGGGGAGAATCTCCTCCGCCATGGATAGATCCCACAGGTCACATGGTGTGGACGGCAGTCGCACCGGCAAAGGCATTCGCAGGCACTTCTCCATTTGCCGCGTCGCCGAGGGAGGTTTACTCCGGATCAGCAGGTTCCTTCGCCTTCTCCCTACTTCGCTTATGATTCTACGCTATTCACGCACCTCTTGCAGCGCACGCATTGACGGCTTGGCAGTCCTCCCGGCTTCGCCAGTTGTGACATCCATGGGTAGCACTCTCCCTGCAGAAGATGTGTCGGCAATGGATCCACTCACGACAAGAAGGCCTGTCAGCGTAGTCGCCGGTTCGGGATCCCTCCCCCCTTCCTCCAAGGCCAGCCTCCAGGAACTATCCGGCCCAAACCCTCGTTCATTACGAGGAACCCGTTGGCACATTTGGAGTGACAGATGAAATTTTCCGCACTGCTGGCCACGGCGGTACTCTCCGTGACGCAGCTTTTTTCAGCCCCCGCTCAGTATGAACTCAAGAACGCCTTCCCGAATCTCTCATTCACGCAGCCCGTGGATCTTCAGCATGCCGGAGACGGTAGCAACAGGCTCTTTCTGGTTGAGCAGCAAGGCATAATCCGCGTCTTCCAAAACGATGAAGCGATCTCGGCAACAAAGGAGTTCTTGGACATTTCGAGTAAGGTTCTCGCCGGCGGGGAATTGGGGCTCCTCGGCCTGGCATTCCATCCGGAGCATGAGAAGAACAGACATTTCTTCGTTAACTACACCACCAACAACCCGGATCGGACTGTGGTCTCCCGGTTCAGTGTTGACTCGCTCGATGCCGATGTGGCGGACCCCGGCAGTGAACTCATCCTACTGGAGCTTCTTCAGCCCTATCCCAATCATAACGGTGGACAGATCGCTTTCGGAACTGACGGCTATCTCTACATCGCGTTCGGGGATGGCGGGAGCGGCGGCGACCCGCAGGGCAATGGGCAGAACCGTTCCACGCTGCTGGGGACGATCGCGCGGATCGACGTCGACAACCCCTCCGGCCAGCTGAACTACGGAATTCCTCCCGATAACCCATTTGCAGGAAATACCTCCGGCTACAGGGAGGAGATATTCGCCTACGGACTCCGCAACCCGTGGCGGTTCAGCATCGACTTTGCAACCGGCCGGATCTGGGCTGCTGATGTTGGCCAGGACAGAATCGAAGAGATTGATATCATAGAAAAAGGTCGAAACTACGGGTGGAGAATCACGGAGGGCACGCTCTGCTACAACCCTTCCACCGGATGCGACACAAGCGGACTCACGATGCCGATCTGGGAGTATGGTCGCTCGCTCGGGAACTCCGCGACCGGTGGCTACGTCTACCGTGGATCTGCGGTCCCGGGGCTGGCCGGGAAGTACGTATACGGGGATTTCGGATCGGGCCGGATATGGGCGCTCACCTATGATGGCACGAACGCCCCCGCCAACGAAGAACTTCTCCAGTCAGGACTCCTCGTCTCCTCCTTTGGTCTGGACGAGAGGAACGAGCTCTACATACTCGGATACGACTCAGGCAGAGTCTACACATTCAAGCCATCGCTGCCGACCGCGGTAGTAGAAGAGATTAACGTCCCTCAAGTCTCACGGCTTCACCAGAACTTCCCGAACCCCTTCAACCCTTCTACAGATATCTCGTATACGCTCAGAGAAGATGCTCACGTTGCGATCCGTATCTTTGACGTGCAGGGCCGGCTGATCAGTACCCTTGTTGAAGAGTCTCAGGGAGCCGGCAGGCAGTTCGTCCGCTGGGAGGGAACCGACGCCTTTGGAAACCTGGTCTCCAGTGGAACCTACTACTATCAGCTCTCTGTTGACGGAGCCTTCGTTGACACGCGGGCCATGCTCCTCCTGAAGTAGCACCTTCGAGGGGCGCGCTGTCGTCGTGGGAACGATTTCGCTTGATTTTGGGCGATCTGGGCCACACATTACACGACGCCGGAGCCCTCTGGGTGTGATCGCCCCCTTCATGTTCCGACGCTCCACCATGTTTCGGCAGCTTCTCTCCGATCTCCCTGTGAAATGCCCCATTTCCCTACGTAACAGTGCCAGCATGGAGCAGAACGATGAATGAGCAACAGTGTGTGATCGGCATGGATTTCGGTACAGACTCTGTCCGCACGGTGATCATCGATGCGAGCAACGGACGAGAGATCTCCAGCGCAGTCGCCTACTACACACGATGGGGCAAAGGCCTCTACTGCGATCCAGCCAAGAATCAATTTCGGCAGCATCCCTCAGACCAGATCGAGACTCTGGAGAAGACGGTCAAGGCCGCCCTTGCCCACGCTCCGCCGGGAACGGCTGGGAAAGTGAAGGGTATTTCGGTAGACACGACCGGCTCGACTCCAGGCCCGGTTGACCGGACGGGCACCCCCCTGGCGCTCACGCCAGGCTTCGAAGAGAATCCCAATGCCATGTTTGTCATCTGGAAGGATCACACAGCAGTTGCCGAGGCTGAAGAGATCAACCGTCTGGCAAAGACGTGGGGCGGTACCGATTTCACGATGTACGAGGGTGGCGTGTACTCCTCCGAATGGTTCTGGTCGAAGATCCTCCATCTCCTCCGGATCGACGAGAAGGTGAGAAGAGCTGCCTATTCCTGGGTCGAGCACTGTGATTGGATTCCCGGCATGCTTGCGGGAAAGACCGATCCCCTGACGATGAAGCGGAGCCGTTGCGCCGCAGGACACAAGGCGATGTGGCATGAGTCCTTTGACGGGCTTCCCTCAGAGCAGTTTCTCGTGAAGCTTGACCCGCTCCTCAAGGGCCTCAGAGAACGCCTCTACCGTGACACCCATACCTGCGACTCAGCCGTGGGCAACCTCTCCCCTGAGTGGGCTGGCCGTCTGGGGCTCTCCGAGGATGTCGTGGTGGGTGTCGGCGCCTTTGACGCACATATTGGCGCGATCGGCGGCGAGATCAAGCCCTACTACCTGACAAAGATCATGGGGACATCCACCTGCGATGTGATGGTTGCCCCCATGAACGAGATGGAGAAGACGCTTGTCAAAGGGATATGCGGTCAGGTGGACGGTTCGGTGATTCCGGGGATGCTCGGGATGGAGGCTGGTCAGTCTGCCTTCGGCGATGTCTATGCCTGGTTCAGAGACATCCTCATGTGGCCAATCAGGAATGTCGTTGCCACGACTGATCTCGTTGACGCGGAGACCCGTGGCAAGCTCATCCAGGAGGCTGAGGAGAGAATCATAGAAGCTCTGTCTGAAGCCGCGGCACGGGTGCCGATTGAGGAGAGCGGTGTCCTCGCGCTTGACTGGATGAATGGCCGCCGGACGCCTGACGCAAATCAGCTCCTCAAGGGCGCAATCACCGGAATCAGTCTTGGAAGCGATGCCCCCCGCTTGTTCCGCGCACTGGTGGAAGCCACAGCCTTTGGCGCCCGCGTAATTGCTGACCGCTTCACATCCGAGGGTGTGCGAATAGACGGCGTCATTGCCTTGGGTGGGGTTCCAAAGAAATCCCCCTTCGTCATGCAGGTTGTCTCCGATGTGATGGATATGCCGATCAGCGTTCCTGCATCGGAGCAGACCTGCGCTCTGGGCGCAGCCATTTGTGCCGCCACGGTTGCTGGTATCTACCCCTCCCTCGAGGCTGCAACCAGAGCAATGGGAAGTGGGTTTGATACCGAGTATGTACCGATTCGGGAGAACGCCCAGAAGTATGACGCTCTCTACGGGAGATACAGGAAGCTCGGACAGTTCATCGAAGATGAGATCATGAGCAGAAGGAATGCACCGTGAGCAGATACAGCGAGCTGAAGCAGATCGCCTGGGAATGCAATCAAGAGCTACCGGCTCGGGGCCTCGTTACGCACACATTCGGCAACGCGAGCGCATACGACCCAGAGAGCAGCGTCTTTGCTATCAAGCCAAGCGGTGTCCCCTTCTCGGAACTGACTGCGGGGCAGATGGTTGTGGTGGACCTTGATTACCGAGTGGTTGATGGGAATCTCAAACCTTCCTCTGACACAAAGACCCACGGCCTCCTCTACCGGCACTGGAGTGACCTCGGCGGGATTGTACACACCCATTCTCCCTACGCAGTGGCATGGGCACAGGCCATGAAGCCGATTCCGGTGCTGGGAACCACACACGCAGATCACCTGGCACGGGACATCCCCTGCACAGCGGTCATGAGCGATGAGATGGTCACAAGGGATTACGAAGAGCAAACGGGCCAGCAGATCTTGGACGCCCTCTCGGGCTTCTCACATGCAGAGGTGGAGATGATTCTCGTAGCGTGCCACGGTCCCTTCGCCTGGGGAGAGACACCTCAGAAGGCGGTCGAGAACAGCTACATGCTGGAGATGATAGCCCGGATGGCCTTCCACACGCTTGCGATCAATCCGGATACACCGCGCCTCAAGGATACGTTGCTTCGTAAACACTTTGAGAGGAAGCACGGGCCGGATGCTTACTACGGTCAACCCTAGTTGAGAATTGACGTCGGAGGAGAGGAGCATGAGAAACGTACCTGAGATTTCGATGGGTCTGATTGCCGTCAGCAGAGACTGCTTTCCCGTTGAGCTGTCACAGAAGAGGCGGAAGAGGGTCGCTGAGGAATGTCGCGTGAAATCGATCCCGGTGGTGGAGCTTGACACGGTCATCGAGAACGAGAACGACGTGGCAACTGCCCTGAAGGAAGCCGAGGAAAAGAAGATCAACGCCCTGGCGATCTACCTTGGCAACTTCGGTCCTGAGGGTCCAACGACCCTGCTTGCGAAGAAGTTCGAGGGGCCGGTCATGGTGGCAGCAGCTGCAGAGGATACGGGTAGGGACCTGATCGACGGGCGGGGCGACGCCTATTGTGGAATGCTGAGCGCATCATACAATGTCGGCCTGCGAAACCTGCGCGTCCACATTCCCTCCTCCCCCGTCGGGACTCCATCCGAGGTGGCCGAGATGGTTGGCGATTTCGTTCCCATCGCCAGGATTGCGGCGGGGCTGAAGCATCTGAAGATATTTTCGTTTGGTCCCCGCCCCTTCGACTTCCTTACCTGCCACGCCCCCATCCAGCCCCTCTTTGATCTTGGGATCGAGGTCATGGAGAACAGTGAGCTGGACATGTATGATCAGTTCCTGTCAAAGAAGGGTGATTCGCGTATCAAGGCTGTCGCGGCTGACCTGGCAAGAGAGCTTGGTGAGGCAAATGCCTACCCGGACCTCCTTGAGCCGCTGGCCCAGTTCGAGATTTCTCTCCTGGACTTCATGGAGAAGAATCTGGGGGCGTCGAAGTACGCCGTCTTTGCAAACAAATGCTGGCCGGCATTTGAGAAGTACTTCAAATTCACCCCCTGTTTCATCAATTCTCGCCTTGCCGCGCACGGCATTCCCATCTCGTGTGAATCAGACATCTATGGGGCATTGAGCGAGTACATTGTAGCCTGCGCCTCGATGCTCCCCCCTGCTATTCTCGACATCAACAATACGGTGCCGCAGGATATGTACCAGGAGGCCCAGGCCTCGGTCAAAGACTATCCAAACAGTGACCTCTGGATGGGATTCCACTGCGGGAACACCTCGTCGGGGTGTATGGTGACCAAGATGATGAAGTATCAGCTGATCATGCACCGGCTCATGGAGCCCGGTAGGGAGCCGAATATTACCAGGGGTACGCTCGAGGGACAGATCCGTCCGGGCGAGGTGACGATATTCCGACTCCAGTCTACTCCCCGCGCCGAGCTGCGAGCATACGTTGCCGAAGGAGAGATTCTCAACATTGACCCCAAGTCGTTTGGATGCATCGCCGTCTTCGCGATCCGTGAGATGAGTAGGTTCTACCGCCACGTTCTCCTGGAGAAGCGCTTTCCCCACCATACGGCCGTCGCGTTTGCCCACGCCGGGAAGGCGCTGCATGAGGCCACCCGGTTTCTCGGGGTTCAGGATCTTTCGTTCAACCTGCCAAAAGGGTCGTACTACCCAACTGAGCACCCATTTTCCTGATGAGTGCAGAATTGGCTGCACTGGATCAGAAGGCGGCCCACGCTTCATCACCCCTGGCCGGGACAACTCTCTATGCGTCACACCCAGTCTACCAGTATTTCGCCCAAGGGTACAACCTCTCCATCGTGAGCGAACACTGGGAGCCCGGCGAGATGCCGAGCGACCCTCAGTGGGTAGCATTCGCCAAGCTGCTGCGTGAGAAACCGGGGGAGGTCATGTTGTGGGAGGATGAACCGTTGCCAGAGGTGCGCGATCGACTTCAGGATATGGGTGTGGCCGTTGTAGTGTTCCACCCCTGCGCAAATAGGCCGACGGACGGGGACTTCCTTACTGTCATGGATGAGAATCTGGACCGCCTGGCTCAAAAGCAAAACTAGTTCTTCCAGGCGAAGATCAGATAATGCGCCTCTGTTTCTCCCGTGTTCTCCACTGCGTGTTCATCTGATTCGTGCCAGTGAGCCTCTCCTGTTTTGACCACTGATTCCTCGGTTCCGGTCCGATCGGATGTATAGGTGATCGTGTAGTCGCTCAATGCGTAGATGACACGGTTCAGGCCGTGGTGTGCCGGTTGCTTTTCCCCGGGGGCAATGCGAACCTCGATCACCTTGACCTGATCATTCTCAAAAACCGCTTTTGAGTGGTCGGCATCGCTCTCGGCAGCGTCCGCTTCCACGTCATAGGCCTCGATGATCGGCAGAGGCGTGGGCTTCCGTGAGACAACCAGATATCGCGCCTCGGTGCTTCCTGTGTTCCTTGCCGAATGCGTCATTGCGTCGTGGAAGTGTACCTCACCACGGGTCCATTCCTTCGTCGCCGGGGGAGCGTCGCCTTCCAACCACTCGATAGTGTAGTCACTCAGCGCATAGATGACTCTCTTTGCGCCGTGGTGCAGGGGAAGTTCGTCGCCCGGGCCGAGCGCAAATTCCACGACCCGGACATACTCGTTTTCAAATACGAGCGCGCTGAGCTCCGGAGAGGCAGCAAGAATATCCTCCACCGGCTCGGGTTTCCCGCCCCCACACCCCGCCAATGCGACCACAACCAAGACTTCCAACGAAACGACAACAGCTCTACGTCTCATGACCTATCTCCTTAAACTAATGAGACCCAACGTACATCCCCAACACGACGGGGACACGCACAGCAACGTTCACTCGGGTTCGTCATCCAGCTCCACAAGCCTGCATTGACGAACACCCGCCATACCTTCTGTATCGTCCACCAATTGAAGAGACGCATTTGCGGTAACAGGAGCAGGCCTGACGCGAAGCTTGATGAAGTAGAGCCTGTCACCCTCGATGTCAATTGGCAATTCTTCCGTCTCGTCTCCCCGCGCAGCCACAACGTATTCTCCGGGATCGGCGATTACGCGAAGGAATGTTTTTCCCGTCGTCCTTCCACCAGCCCAGCTTCCTACATCGACAGTTATCACCTCGTTTCCCATATAACCCTGGTTCCTGTAGACATAGATACTGGCTTTCCCGGGTACAGGAACAAAGGACTTCGCCTCAGCATCTCTCTCAGCGGTGGCCAGCCGAACCGGCCCCTTGAAAGACGAACAACCAGCAAGCAAGAAAATTGGGCCCACCGACACGAGAGCGAAGGTCACAAAAAGGGAGAAGGAGAATCGCATGTGCCCTCTCCTACTGGACTCTTCTGACTGTCGGGGGAGTGCATTCCTCCAGTACCACCATATCCTTCGGCCAGTAGAGCCGGCAGACGAGATAGAACGGTCCATCGGGGGCAGGCAGCCAATTTGCCCTTGTGCTTCCGCCGGGCGGCTCCTTCTGCAGGTAGATCCTCAACGATCCATCCCGGCCGTATCGGAGGCCCGCTGTCCTATCCCCGATCGAGTAGCGGTTGATCGGGTTGGGGACAAAGAGTTTTTCGGGGAGTCTGTAGATCGTGGTTGACCAGAATCCCCGCACAGCTGGGATATTGTCCTTGGTGAAATGAAGTACGTACCTGTGCTTCGAGCCGTCGAGCGGCTCCCCTTTGTCGTCCACCTGACACACGGGATAGAAGGCCTCGTAGTGCGTGTTTCCGTATAGCCCAATCATCGCAGCGGAGGCGCGTGTCAGGTATTTCCCCTTCATCTCATTCCGATTGCCGAATATCCCCATATTCATCATCCAGCCGTTCTTGATTTCACCCAGCGTGGGGATGTTCCCTTTAATCTTCGTGAGTGCGGAAGCCACTCCTTGATCGATTGCCTGCCGGATTGCAGGGTCAAGATCCTCCGCATCGAAGTCCACACCGGCCTGGATACCGATCTTTTCAAACCTGGCCAGCATCTCTTTTTCGCTTGTATCCGGTTTCAGCTGACCCAAGAGGAAATTGAGGTAGCCGATGAAGTCTGCCGAGCCGGCCCTCTTCTCATCGTACGGGGGAAAATCAAGAACCGGCGCCGAGGAAGGCTCCTCCTGACCGAGGAAGTTACTCAACGGCGTTACAGTATACTTCGCCTGGATCTCCCTGACTGCCGGTGCGTCATCTTCGCCGTTGACCTGAGTCCGGCCCAGAGCAAGCACGAATTGGCCTTCGGACTGAAACACCCCGTTGATTCCGTCAGGTGTTTCCCCCAGCCAATCCGGGCCGGCAATAAGGTAGTTCCCCGCCTGAGAGCCGGTCGCCCTGGAGCCGACATAGCCGAAATTGTGGGTGAACATATCGATCAGCTGAAACGCGTAGTATCGGTCCGGCGGGATTTCCGGGACCGAGAGCACCTGAGGCTCGGATCTCAGATCAAGCCATATGAAATCATAGAAGGTGTCGTTGTTTGGCGTGACAACCTCCGTGAAATCCGCGTCCAGCAGGTTGCTCATATGGTAGATCTCGTTGAACGTTGCCCTGTAGGCGGGAGAACTCTTGTCCACAGCTTGGGCGTACATGGTCTTGTAGTTCTCCAGCATCGGATAGGCAAAGATGTAGGCCTCCTCTGCTATTGTCCCTGCTTCCTCAGGTGTCGGAGGCGAAGAGCAGCCAGGGATCAGTGCTAACACGACGCCGAGCGCGGGGATCACCGTAGTCGCTGTGAGTCTCTCCAGTTTCATGGCGAGTCTCCTTCCAAAGATACTCTGGAAACGAACAGAAGATGAGAGGCTAAATTTGAAGAAAGAGAAAGCTAAGGACCGTAGGAAATGTATACAATCGAAACGGAAGCGTCAAGAAGCAGCTCGAGAAAGGTCTTTCAGAAGCCTGGTGCGAGTATGCTGGTCACAGAGCGGCATAGAGATCCGAATGTGCCTGATTGGGCCGTATCGTTGAGCAGATCGGGGCCAGCGCAGGGCTCCCTCAGGAACCACCAGATTCCTGGAAATAGGCTGGGGCATCCTCACGCAGGAGAATCACTGCAGTGTATACACCCAGGGCGGTCCCCAGCGGAAAATCCAGCATTTTCAGGAATCCTATGATGAGCGTCAGTATCCGCCCCCAGTTCTTCTTCATCAGAAGTCCTACGCCTGCAACGATACCTGGGACGGCAAAGATCATGAAGATGAAGATTGACACTATCCCGATGATCAGGAGGACCAAGAGAGCATCTTCGTCACCTGATACCGCCCCGATGAACGTGAGAAGCAGGAAAAGGAAAATGCCGATAACTCCAATGATTGCACTGTGAATGATGTGGAGAATGGCGAGAACCTTCACATGTTTTTCTATGGGCATGGGTTCCATCCCTTCTGTTTGGAGGGCCGCTGTTTTCGCGGGTCCCCTCTCTACTACGCACTACCAGACTCTCTGGTTACACGGCTTGCTGTTTTCGTACTGGGCTATTCGGCCAAAAAGTGGCGTTTTGCGCCCGTATTGTAGCTCAGAGAACGTTTTTGTATCGTATAACTCCAATTGTCTCATACACGCTGGAGACAAGCCAGTGAGGTGGCAAAAATAGCGTTCTGAAAAGTCACAGCGGAAATCTCTCACCTGGCCTTTCAGGAGACCGTGGCAGGCCAGCAAGATGGGCGGCGTCCCCGAATTCAACGGGATGTCTCACTGTAAGGATTCGGGAACGGCCGCCTCTTTCACCGAAGGAGATGCCAATGGCAAGTAGAACGCGGGTGGGAAGATCTCTAGCCCTGTTGTCACTCATGATCTGCGTGGTAGTTTCCGCCTCCCGTGCGCAGGAGGCGCCTTTGTCAACGCAGAGAGACACCTCCGTTGCTGAGCTTGCCTGGTTGGCAGGACACTGGTACGGGCAGCACCGCGGCATCCGGATGGAGGAACTCTGGTTACCTCCCGAAGGGGGGCTGATGCTCGGCATCCATCGCGAGGTTCCAACTACTGGTGATCCGTTCTTTGAATTCCTCCGCATCGGTTCCGAGGGAGGAACTCTCATTTACTATGCCAGTCCAGGGGGAAAGGAGGCAGTCCCCTTTCCCCTCAAAGAGTTGTCCGAGGAGTGGGTTGTTTTTGAAAACCTTCAGAATGACTTCCCCCAGCGCATCATCTACCTGAGGGAGGGAAAACAGCTCCATGCCCGGATTGAAGGTGAGCGTGAGGGGAAGAAGGAGAGTCAAAGCTGGATCTGGTTCGGAAAGTAATGGCCCTGAAGATGTTGCACTCGTTGAGAGCAGTTCGTACATTGCGATACCAGCCTGAGGTAGCTCATGGGTTCCAAAGTCAAAACCTCTCATCCCCTAGGAGCGGTTACCATGCACGAGAAAAGCATTCAACTCCTCAACAAGGCGGTCGCCGATGAACTCTCCGCGGTGCACCAGTATATGTACTTTCATTTTCACTGTGATGATCAGGGGCTGGACCTTCTGGCGGGCCTCTTCAAACGCACCGCAGTAGAGGAAATGCTCCACGTCGAGAAGCTCGCTGAACGGATTCTCTTCCTCAGAGGGGAAGTGGAAATGGTCGTGAAAGATCCCGTTCAGAAGATTCACGATGTTGTTCAGATGCTGAAGCGTGCTGCGGAGATGGAAGAAGAGAGTGCGAGGGAGTACAACATCTGGGCAAACGAGAGCGCCGCAAATGCCGATTCAGCGACAAAGCAGATTTTCGAGGGGCTCGTTGCAGATGAGGAGCGGCACTTTGACCAGTACGACACCGAGATGGAGAACCTGAAGAAGTTCGGTGAACGATACCTGGCTCTGCAGTCAATCGAGAGAAGCAAGAAGCGAGAATCTGGCCCAGGCGCCGGCGAATAACGCCTTATCGCCCCCATCTCTCCAAGCGTACCTCATTGCGGAAGAAGTACTCCTCCCCCTCGTACTTCACCTCCTTCCGCACCGAAAAGCTATTCTCCCTGAGGAGAAGCTGTCGGCGTATGGTGGCGGATCGTCCGTCGTCATACCCCGAGGTGAGCATTTCGAGATGCAGTCCTGACGAATCACTTGCAAAATCAGCTATACGCCATTCCTCTGTCCGTGCCCTTCCGTTGTCAAAACCTGTCGAGAGGATCGTCTTCTTCTCAGCATCAAACGACAAGATCTGGAGGCTTTCGACTTCGTAGCCCGGCTCCCGGTGGACGAAGTTGAGTATGAGCTGGTTTTCCAGCATCGAGAGACGGGCGTCCATGGCCGTACGAAGCACTACCCTGGTCCTGTTGTCCCGATAGTCGAGATACTCAAGCTCCCCCTTCCACTGACCCACAATCGATTTCAACGTGTCCACCGAGAATTCCTGCTGCGCTTGAGCATCCGCGGCGATGCAAGCCAGGGCCAGTGAGACCACAACGGCAAGCGAGTTCTGTTTCATGTTCCTAGCCAGGGCAGTGAGTTCCCCTTCAGCCGGTTGATGCCCGAGGGGGGGGCAGTGATATATACGATCTGGAAGGAATTGAAACAAGAGGGATCCTCTGGAACAGCCACGCAGCCTGGCCAGAGCATTTGCAGTTGCCGAAGCGTTTCGGTATAATTGTCGCTGAATAGCCGCTTCGCCACCCTCTCGTTCCGCGAAACTGCTGAGTGGACAATGAATCACCAGGAACTACAACGTCTCCTCGACAAGATCGCCAAGGTGCACATTGGTGTCATCGGTGATTTCTGTCTTGATGCGTACTTCGTGCAGGATGCCAGCCGGTCAGAAATCTCGCTCGAGACAGGGGTTCCCACACGCGCCGTCAAGAAGCAATGGTACTCCCTCGGAGGCGCCGCGAACGTCGTGAACAACCTCTGGGCGATGGGGGTTGCGAACATATACGCCTTCGGGGTGATTGGACGTGACCCCTTTGGCAAAGAGATGACCGATATGTTGAAGGAAATGGGGATACACGCTGAGGGCCTCCTCGTTCAGACGTTCGACTGGGATACACACGTCTACACGAAGCCGATCGAAAGGAATCGGGAACAGAACCGTATTGACTACGGGAACTTCAATCAGCTCCACACAGAGACGGCAACGCACCTCATTCAGGAGCTGGAGAAGACGCTTCCTGCGTTAGATCTCGTGATTGTCAACCAGCAGGTGCTCAGCGGCATCCACACAGGTGAATTTCGCAACGAGCTCAAGCGACTCATCTCCCGCCACGGTAGCAAGACATTCATTGTAGATTCCCGCCATCATTCAAATGAGTATGATGGGGCGATCCGAAAGATCAATATGCAGGAGGCGGTGAAGCTCTGCGGCAAAGAGGGGGAGATCCCTGATTGGCTGGACGCCACCGAGGCAGAGGCGATCGCCCGTGAGCTGTATGATCGATGGGGAAAAGTCCTGTTTCTCACAAGAGGCGAATACGGCTGCATTGTCTACGACGAGGAGGGATTCAAGGAGATTCCCGGACTCCTTATCATTGCACCCATTGACTCCGTCGGTGCGGGCGATAGCGTGCTGGCCGGCATCGGGGCGGCACTGGCAGCCGGGGAGAACCCCCTCACCGCAGCGGAACTCGGAGGGTTCGTGGCAGGGGTGACCGTGCAGGTCCTCTTTCGGACCGGAACAGCCACGCCCGCAGAGATCATTGCCATCGGCGGCGATCCTGACTACCGCTACCGGCCTGAACTCGCCAGACGGCACTACAGGGCAACGTACCATCCCCATAGCGATATTGAGATCGTCAGTTCTCTCCCGTGTGGCAAGGGGTTCACCCATTTCATTTTCGACCAGGACGGGACCCTCTCCACCCTGAGACAGGGCTGGGAGGAGATCATGGAACCGATGATGCTCAAGGCCATTCTCGGTAACAAGGAACAGGAGATTGACGAGGTTCTCTACGAGCAGGTGCTGACGAGCATCCGGGAGTACATCGACAAGACAACGGGAATTCAGACGCTGGCGCAAATGAAGGGATTGGTTGATCTTGTGAAGCAGTTCGGGTTCATACCAGAAGACCACATCAAGGACGAGTCTGGCTACAAAGAGGTGTACAACCAGGAACTCCTCATCATGGTACACACCCGCATTCAGCGCTTGAAGAAGAAAGAACTTGACGTTGACGACTTCACCATAAAGAAGGCGATCCCCTTTCTGCGCGCCCTACACGAGAGAGGCATGAAGCTCTACCTTGCGAGTGGTACGGACCAGGAGGATGTCAGGAAGGAAGCCGAGATCCTCGGGTACGCGACTCTCTTCGGCGAGAGCATCTACGGCTCCGTCGGTGATATTACGAAAGACGCGAAGCGCATTGTGCTGGAGAGAATCATGAAGGACATAGGAGACGATGCACGAGACCGGATCGTGACGGTGGGCGACGGGCCCGTGGAAATCAGAGAGACGCACAAGAGAGGGGGATACACCCTTGGAGTCGCAAGCAACGAGATCAGGAGACACGGCATCGATATCACCAAACGCAGAAGACTCATTGAGGCAGGCGCTGATCTCGTCATCCCCGACTATTCGCAGATGGAGCAACTCCTCCCCCTCCTCTTCAAAGGATAGTATCAACCGCTACCAGAGCTATCATGGGACCTCAATCGCTGGACCGCCACAGGCTGAAGTTCCACCCGTTGAGAGGCCGGGAGAACCGCGTGGTCATCGAACGGGATCACGTTGATGCATCGGCAACCCCGAGATCCCTTTCAGGCCCCTTATCTGAAGCACTTTCGCAGGCTATCGAATCGATCGTTGCGGCCCGCAGCAAGGATCGGCCTGTGGTTCTCGCCTTCGGCGCACATACCATCAAGAATGGGCTGGCCCCCGTGATTATCCGGCTCATGGAGGGGGGCTGGGTTACTCACCTTGCGACCAATGGTGCCGGAGTGATACACGACTGGGAATTCGCATACCAGGGGAAAAGCAGTGAGAATGTCAGGGCAAACATCCAGGAGGGGAAGTTCGGGATGTGGGAGGAGACGGGATTCTTCCTGAACCTTGCCTTGACTGTTGGCGCGTATGAAGGTCGCGGCTATGGCGAATCAATAGGCTCATTCATTGAACGAGATGGCCTTCCCATCCCGAGTCGCGGGGAGCTGTCAGATCTGATTCGACATGGATCCCCCGAGGACTGGGACAAAGTGGCCGCTGCAGCCGACCTCATGCGCTCCATCGAGGAGTTCGATCTGCAGCCCGGCTTCATTCCCGTGGAACATCAGTTCAAATCATTCAGCGTTCAATCCAGCGCATATCGGCTCGGCGTACCCTGCACGGCACATCCCATGTTTGGACACGACATCATCTACACTCATCCGATGAACCGGGGAGCCGCTATCGGCCGGACCGCCGAAAGGGACTTCCTCCTGTTCGCCGGAAGTATCCAGAGTATTGAGGACGGGGTTTACCTTTCAGTGGGCTCTGCCGTTATGTCTCCTATGGTTTTCGAAAAGGCCTTCAGCATGGCGCAAAACCTCTCCCTCCAGAAAGGCCGCCGCATTGTCCGGCACAGGGTGTTCGTCGTAGACCTGGCGAGCTCGGACTGGGATTGGCAACGCGAGGGAGAACCCCCGGAGGAGCACCCTGCGTACTACCTTCGCTACTGCAAGACGTTTTCCCGCGTGGGGGGCACGATGAGCTTCATTACGGCAGACAATCGTGACTTCCTGCTTTGGCTCTATCAGGGACTGCGTCGGCGTTAGGCTCCTCAGAGCATACTGGAGCGACTCCCTTACTTCCCAACATTTTCACAGGGTATCGTAAACGGATCTCCGATGCCGTCAAACCTCGTTGCCTGGAACTTGTTGCTCACATAATCCTGCTGGAATGTAACGTTCTGCCAGACTGTGCATGTGCCGTCGCTGTTCTTTACCGCGATGGCTGCTCTGATGTACCTGTGCAGAATGACTCCCGTGATCGCGTTTCTCCGAATCATCCAGTCAGGGTCGATAATCACGACCCGGAGAACCTTCCCTTTCACCCTGTCCTTGTAGGTCTGAGACGATGTGAACGCTTTCACCATATCCGCTTCCAGGTTCTTGTCAGTACGCGCGGATTTTGGCATGACGGCATCTTTCGTCTTGAGGTTTGAGGCCGAAGTGTTCAGCTCATCCGCCACCGCTGCGTACGCCGTGAAGTTGCTTCCCTTCAGCGTGAACTCCCCCTCTGCCACAACGTTGTAGTTGTACTTCACCTTGACAATCATCTTGTGCTCCCCATCCCCTAGCTTGCCGAGCGCCTCGGCAAATTTCACAGGACCGTCGAACCTGTCGCCGAACTTCTTGTAGACGAGATTCGGACTTCCATAGGCTGTCATCATGCTCGGGGCAGGGACAAGATCAATCGGAAGGGACTTCTTCTCCATAGCGTCACCGGCGACCCCGAGAGTGCTCGTCTCCAACTGTGCTTCGCTCGGCTGCTGATAATCGTAGAGGGGTGCCTTCAGCTCATAGATGAACACCTCCACAAGATCCGTCTTCGACTTTCTCGGTCCTTTCATTTCCGTTATGGTTTTCTCAAGGAAGGCCACGGCGTAAATGTTGTCACCGGCCTGGAATTCGTTCGTAAGTCCAGCCGGACTCGAAGGATCGATCATGGTCTTTGAGAAGACGATCTCGCCCGGTTTCTGGGCATATGACACGGTGGCACACCCACAGACGAGTGTGGAAAGCAGGAGAACAGCAAGCAGATGCTTCATGATGACCTCCTGTGATTGAACTTGAGGGAGCGGCAGATCCTCTCGGCCTTGGCGGATGCCAGCCGCGGGAGTAGTATCGCGTATGAGACATGCCAGGGAGACGATAGAGGGAATCCTGCCCTGTGCGGCAGGAACTCTCGATCTTGTGATCAGATTGTACGGGAACCTTTCTGCAATGTCAACGGAAAATGGACCATTCCTAAAAGTATGACGATGCTTCCCGTCTCTTGTTGAAAGACCCGTGTACACACGCTATATTGACGGTCAGACTGTCGGCGTTGCACACACTGGCTCCTGCCACTCCGACTATCCTGGCAGGTAAGGAATTCGTCATGACTCACGTAACCCGAACTGCGATTCTTTCGTCCCTCCTTCTGCTCCTCTGCGGAGTAGGGATCTTCAACGGTTGCTTCACGTCGACCCAGGCCCGGCACTACACATGCTACAGGCTGAGAACGGCGCCTGTTATCGATGGAACCATGGAAGGCGATCCAGCGTGGGAAACCATACCCGCTGAATCGGGGTTTGTAACCGAATTCATCGAAACGTTTGAGATGAACTATCCTCCCTCGCAACAGACCTTCTTCAAACTTGGGCGCGATGACACCAATCTCTATCTGGCTGTTGAATGTGAAGAACCTTGGGTCCGGTATCTTGAAGGAGACCTCCCCAACAAACAGGATTTCCGGAAAGATGATGGCATTGAGGTATTCCTTTCGTATGGAGACGGGGGAGAATACCATCACTTCATCCTCAATGCTCTTGGATCGCGCTGGAGCGGAATTGGGCAACGCGGGCAACAATCAGATGCTGGTGATTGGGAGGCACAAGCCCGCATCGGGGACGCTTCCTACACTATTGAAGCCAGAATACCATTTGAGAAACTAGGGAGAAGGCCTGTTGCCGGTGACGTCTGGCAAGGGAACATCTGTCGCAATATCATCACAATCAATTGTCCTGAAAACAGGAAGACGAGCTGGTCTCCAGTGAAGGAGAATTTCAATGAGCCGGAGAGCTTTGGGCAGATTGTCTTCAGCGATAGGACGCTCACAAAGGAAGAAGCGCACCAGATTGAGAACGAGCTACGAGCGGCCACGGAGGCACTGTTCAGGCTCAAGGAAGAGAGGCTTGCGGAGGCCGAGTCAAGAGAGGAGCAGCTGGAAGAACAGTACCAAAAGAGAATCAGAAAAAACAAGGCAGGGCTCTCTGGCGTCACGAAAGGAGTGGCAGACCTTGTCTCGCCCCCTGATGTCCCATCCGGAGAAGTATGGCGCTACGGATTGGGATTCCCCATGCAAATCAGCCCGACGGAAGCAGGCCTCCTATGCAACATCCGTATGGAAGGATCGGGAAACATAGACTTTGAAATTGGAACTGACCTCGTCATCTTCAATGATCTTGCCGATCTCAAGGCAGACCGCACCGTGCCAATCTCCAGGTACGAACGGAAGGTGCATCCTGAAAAGGGGAGAATCGTCGTCCGGAAGGGACCGGTCTTGGGCGGGTTCGTGCCGGTTGGGGCACGCCTCGCAGACGGGTCAGTTCACCCACATGCGGGAACCGGATTCGGGATCTGCTGGGCGATCAGCCACAAGATGGACCGGGACGGTCATTTTGACTACCTCAAGATCGTGGAGCGGTATGCGATGATGTTCCAGTTTGCATACGATGGGAAGACCTTTCGGATTGTCAGAAAGGAGCGTGTTGATGCGAGCACGTTGCTCCCCGACTGGAAACTTGTAGGCAATTTCATCACAAACGCGATTCCGGATGGACCGGACTTGCTCTACGTCATGATAGCCAGGGTTGGTGAGGTCGCCGTGGCAGGGTTTACACGCTGGCGGTACGAATCCGGCGCCTGGGGGCCCGTCTCGTTTACTCCTGTCACGGGAACGGACGTGACATGGTCAGAACCGAGCCTCATTCGTGAACCAAACGGAGGTCTTCTCTTCTCGGCAAGGAGCGGTGACCGAGTCGCGCCGCCTATTGCATTCGATATTGGCGTGTGGCGTTCGCTCGACAACGGCAGGAGCTGGACTCAGGTGATCCACGAAAAGAACCGACGATCGCGGTCTCCCGTCTCGATCAACCGGACGGTTGACGGGACTCCCTACATAGCAGCCAACATTCCTCCCCTCAGACGCACCCGCGAGATACTCTGCCTGTGGCCACTGGACGAAAGCCGCACGATACTCGAGTGCCGGATTACGGCGCGTGACGCAAGAACTGAGTTTGGGCCTGCACCTAGCGGATCCTGGTGGCGAATTGACCACCCCACATCCGCGATCATTCGCCTGGCGGATGGCGAGTGGCACAATGTGCTCTCATACCGCATTGTAGACAATGGAGAAGTGGAAGGGAGTGCCCCTCCCGCTCCCCAGACAGGATGTTACGTCGAGGAGGTGTTTTCCACCGGAGAACCCCACCCCATCTGGAACTTCGAGCAGCGTGGGCGTCAGGCAGAAAAAGGAGGCAAGGAGGTCACTTCTTTCTGATCTCCCCTCTATCGCCGGCCTTCAGGCCTGTTGCCTCCCGGAACATCTGAAGGTATTCCGTTGCGACTACTTCGACGGCAAATTCCCTGGCGAGGCGGAGATTATTCTGTTTCATGGAGTCTTGAAGTTCCGGCGTATCCAGCAGCATGCCTATGCTCTTTGCGAGCTCAGCCGGGTCACGCGGCTCCACCCACAAACAGTTATCTGGGTCCCTCAGGTAATCTGCTGCCGCACGGATCCTCGTGGTAATGATCGGCAGTCCAGCAGCCACCGCCTGCAGAATGGTCATCGGGAATCCTTCCTGGTGGTACGTGGGAAGGACAAGGATCGCACACCTGAGGTAGTACTGGGTGGCCTCTTCTTCGGATATTTGGCCCGTGAATTCCACATGCTCACCGAGGCGAAGCTCATCTGCGAGCGATTCCGCTTCGCCCCGAATGGGACCGTCACCCACGCAGTACAATTTGAAGACCCTGCCGGAATCAAGAAGTATTCGCGCAGCCCTCAGGAGATCCAGGAGACCCTTTTCCCTTATGAACCGCGCAATGAAGAGAATCCCCGGCGGATTGAGCTTCGCCGCTCCGTCCCCCCGAAACCGCGAAAGTGAAACCACGTTCTTGACCAGACGCAACTTCTTCGCGGGAAAACCTGCGGCCTGGAACCTCTCCACTTCCTCTGAGGAGAGAAGCGGCACCAGCGCTCCCCAGCGGAATATCAGCCTGGTGAGGAACCACCAACCAAGGGGTTTGTCTTCGACCAGCCACGCATCGGATCCATGGAATTTGACCGCCAACGGAACGTTGCGGACCCGGGAGAGGAGAGCATATCCGATATCACGGAGCAGCGCCCTTTTGTTGTATGCCGAATTTATGTACGCCACGTCAGGCCGCTCGCGACGCAAGAGGCGATCATACGTTACCAGGTCACGAAATCTGCCGGTCACCCGTTCCAGTATGCCTTCGTCCTCTGCGCGGCTTCCGAACTCGAACACCCCCACCGTGACGCCTGGTTGCCTTCGTAGTTCATCCACCAGCGCCTTTTCCGTGACGTAGATTCCTCCCGCTCTCCCCGGCACTATCATGCCAACTAGGATATGCATCCTGTATGCACCTTATCTCTCGAACAGCTTCTTCTCGAAATCTGTGCCGAGAGCCTCCAGGTCTACCGCCCCACGGTACCACTCGATCGTTTTCTGAATGCCGGCGGCGAATGATGTCGTGGGCTTCCATCCCAGCCATTTCTTCTGGTTTTCAATACTCGCCGCCCGGGCATGCACACCCTCGGGTTTGGAGGCGTCAAAAAAGAACTCCGATGGTTGGTGACCGACTATTGCACACACCGTTCTGGCGGCATCGACGATCTTGGTTATCTCGTCCGTGCCGATGTTTATCGCCCGGCAATCGGTTATTCGCTCTGCGGCAAGCATGAGTCCGTCGACAATATCATCGACGAAGGTAAAATTCCTGTCCTGCTGGCCGGTTCCCCAGATCACGTAGGGGTCCTGTTTCAACAGGGCCCTGCTGATGAAGGCAATGATGGCATGGCTTTCGTTCTCCCGTGGGCCGTAGACGGTGAAGAGTCTGCAGGATACCCCTTTGACGCCGAACTGTTTGTTGTAGGCCTTCAGCGCCATCTCGCCCATGAATTTGGCCCAACCGTATTCGCCATCGGCCAGCGCCCCTCCTTCTTTGAAGGGGTCAGCCATTTCCTCGGACAGGTACCTGACCTGCTTCTCGGGATCAGCAGTTTGCAGGGAAGTCGGATAGGCGCACGCACTGCTGGTATAGCAGATACGATCAACCTTGTTTCGATGGGCGTAGTAGAAAACGTTGCCGTCAATCAAGAAATTCTGGACCAGTTCGCCGGGATGGGTTTCGATGAATCCGCGACCGCCATGCACATTGGCAAGGTGGAATACGATATCTTTGTCTTTCGTTGTCTCATTCGCCACGGACTGCATCCTGAGGTCTCCCTCGATAAACGTAATCTTGTCCATGGAAAGCTCGAGGTTCTCCTTCTTGCCGCTCGAGAGATCATCCACGACAGTGACCGATGCCCCTCCACGCACGAGTTTGTCGACAAGATGACTGCCGATGAACGAAGCGCCACCTGTGACCAGGATTTTCTTGTTTGCGTATGATGACATTCTCTAACCTCCTCTTGTTGACAGGATAGGCGGTGTCGACCAACGGTGCGGCCAGGTTGAAGATACGACGATCTTCCAGTGTTGATTACTTTGCGGTCCTGAATCCGAGGGAATGTCGGAGAAATTGCACAACGAATTTGGGGTACTTGAGCAGATAGCGGCGATACAATCTCCTCGGTTCGATCAGGAGCCGCAGGAACCACTCCAGCCCCATGTACCTTACCCAGTCTGGAGCCTTTGTGGTCTGTCCCGAAAAGAAATTGAAAACGGCACCTGCCCCACCCCCCACAACAACTCGGAGTTTATCCCGATGGTCGTACAGCCACTTCTCCTGTTTTGGACACCCTAGACTCACCCAGAGGAAGTCAGCCCCTGACTCATTGATCATTCTGACGTGTGCTTCATCCTCCTCAGCCGACAACGGCCTGAAGGGTGGCGAAAACATCCCGGCGATTTTCAATTTGGGATAGCGCCCGAGGAGCCGGGTCTTCAGTTCAGCGAGGACTTCGGGGGTATTGCCATAGAAGAAATGCGAATAGGTTGAACCTTGATTTGACAACTCAAAGACAGCCTCCATCAACTCTTCTATGCCACATCGGTTGGGGAGGCGGAAGCCCTTGAATCTCCCATACCAGAGAAAAGGCACTCCATCAGGCAGGGAAAGATCCGCCCCTTCCATCACCTGGTAGTACTCGTGAGATTCGAGGGCAATGGCGACGTTGTTCACGTTGGTCGATGAAACATAGTGGAACGTCCTCTCGCCCTCCATCCAATGCCGAACGACCGCCACTGCGTCGTCGACCTGGACCGCGTGGATTCTCACATCACAGATTCTGAATTCACCTGGGCTCACGGTTCCCGTCATGATTTGGCCATCTGGCCGTGTTGGTCCTTCGGGAGTCATTGAGGACTGCAAGCCAATGAAGTTTCATGGAATAGGTTGTGAGGACCGTGCCCTGAGCTTGATGCACACACAATATCTGCAGAATCGCCCCTGTTTTGCGTGATTTCGATCACCGGTAATCACCCCCCTGCCGTGTCCCCACCCACCCGATTGCATCCAGCGCCACACATCGGTACCGCCGGCGCTTCCGCAAAGCAGAACTCCGGGGATCGAATGCATGCAGAAGGACCAACTCTTCCTGAACCTCCTGGGCCGATTCCCCCGAACCCCTCCCGGCCATGAGAATACGCAATATTTGTCGCATCAGCAAGGAGTCAACTTGCACAAGAAACACCAAATACGGAAGTAGCATCTTCATCCAACTCACATTCAGGAACCAGGCAGGAGGGAGCGATCTCAGGTGCTCACAACGTGTGTGCCTCTGAGCTGCCTCATACGCTCCTATGCCGCTTTCGTGCCGAGGATATACGACGAAACCGCGTCCCGCTGGCAAACCGACGGAGTGTGGTACGTCACCATCGCTGACCCCTGGCTGCCGAGGTTTTGCTCGATCGGCATGCCCCTTCCCTAGTCCTTCAATTCCTCTCCAGGGGGGCGTCTGATCGCGCGGACTCTTTGCCTGCCGCCAGTCGGGTGACCAGCGGGTACCAGGTGTCTCAGAAGAGGGAGCGTTGCCAGCGAGACAAATGCCAGGGACGCAAACGCAACGGGGTATCCGGCCACCGGAACGGTCTTTCCGACAACAAGGGCCGACCAGGATTCACACCCGTTGGTTGCGCCCATGAAGGCACTGAATTGCGTAGCACCGAGCGCCGGGTCCGTGATCTCCATGAAGAGGGCATACGACGATGCGGTGAACATGCCGATGCCGGCATAGAGAAATGTCATCATGGGGAGAAGCCAGAAGCCGGCGAGATGGGGCAATACGGTGTCAAGTGCTGAGAGGCCAAGGACGGACACGGACATGAGAAGGAGAAAGCCGGAGACAGCCCGACGTGTGTCGATGCGGTCTGCCAGATATCCTCCGAGCAGCGCTCCCCCTGCCATCGCCGCCACCGAATGGAAGGCGAAGAAGCTACCGACCTCCTCCTGTGAGAACCCCCTATCGATCAGAAAAGGTCCTGCCACGGCTCCCACTCCCTCAAACCCGGCACCCGCGATCGCGGCGAACAGCAGCCCGATCCAGGTGGTTCGACTCCGGCATGCCTTCTGCAGCCGGGGAAGCAACGCGCGCAGATGCCGTCGGACGTCTCCCCTCTCCTCTTCGGTAGGGACGGGCTCCGCCGAAAGGAAAACGAGGATCGAACTCGACCAGATGACGCCGACCAGGAGGAGAACGACTGCCGCCAGGCCAATCCGCTGGTCCAGGAGCAGGGCACCCCCCCCAAGAGCTGATCTCCCCACCAGCATGCCCAGCTGCATCCATCCATTCACTGAGCCGCGTTCCGATGGGGGGACCGTTGAGATTGCGAGCGCATCAATCGAGGCGTCCTGCGTCGCGGCAGCCGTGGTGGAAAGCAGAAGGAAGGGAACGAGTATTGCGAGATCTGCCGCGAGGTCACAGAAGAGCAGGGGAAGTAGTGAGCATCCCATGACCAGTTGCATCGCAACGATCCAGGAACGGAGGGTCCACCGGGAAGTCCGGATCCCATCAATGAGGGGCGACCAGAGGAACTTAAAGACCCATGGGAGGACTAAGAGGGATGTGAACGTGGTAATCGTACCGACGTCAATACCTGCCGAGCGTAATTTCGTCGGAAGCGCCCACCAGATGAATCCGATGGGTGCTCCCTCGCTGAAGTAGAGGGCCGTAAAGAGAATGCGCCGGCCGCGCCGTGAGGAGAGGAGATTCGGCAATGTGAGCAGGGGTTTAGCTCTTTGAACAATGCCACAATGAATCCCTGGTGCAGGTTACTCCCGCACCTGGTTCAGGACAGGCTACATTCCCCGTCGCCACGTTAGTGCGGAGCACCGGGCGCGTGTAGTTCCGTGCCAACAGATCGCTTTGGGCAATGTACGCGGACCGGTGGAGAGAGACAAGACCCGGCCTCGATTCAGCTGTTCAACTGGAGATCTCACGCAGAACAATGGCCTCTCCACGAAGCCCGGTGACGCGCCGATGAGAGGATCAATCTCTTCCGTACCCCCCACGTAGCCTGCCTGTGTCATTGCCACGCCGTCGATGACTGCCTCTGGGTCCACTGGAGGGTGGTTTGGTCATTTCGAGCGGCATGGCTCGGCCAGGGGATTCACTGTGGGGGTGGACCAAGCGGAGGGGGGGAGATTGGAGTCGTATCTGTGCAGAGATTACGCAGTCCAGTCCTCTTAGGATTAGCATAGAAACTTCAAGCAGACCGGCATTGGAATCTCTACGTTATAGCCTGTCGGACGGAGAGCGCCGGATTCCTGGTCTATCGCGAAGGCCCTGATCGAGTCCGACCGCTGGTTGGCGACCAAGAGGTACCGTCCGGTCGGATCGATCACGAAACCCCGCGGCCATTTCCCCTGCGTTGATTCGTGCTGCAGAGCCTTCATCTCCCCCGTCTTCTTGTCCAGCGCAAAAACCGCAATGCTATCGTGTCCCCGATTTGAGCAATACAGGAACCGTCCATTGGGAGAAACATGAATATCGGCAGGGTAATTCTCTGCTGTAACACCACCTGGAAGCGTCGAGGTAGTCTGTCGGTGCTCCAGCGCCCCGCTTGATCGGTCCACCACAAAGAGAGCTACTGTCGAGTCTAGCTCATTGACTACATAGAAACTTGCACCATCGGGAGAGAACGCCAGATGACGCGGGCCGGCACCCGGCTTGCAGTCAGTCCAGCCTGGCGTCGCCGGGGTGAGTCTTCCCTCCCGTCCGTCGAAGCGGTAAATCAACACTTTGTCCAGTCCGAGATCAGCCGCATAGGCGAACCGACCCTGGGCATCAAGAACCAGAGAATGTGGATGGGGTCCTTGCTGACGCGCCGTAGCGCCAGATCCCGCATGCTGGATGACGTCACTGGGCTCACCGAGACTTCCATCGACT